>ERZ802819.68-NODE-68-length-60488-cov-9.69475_pt1 | contig 60488 bp, 53 predicted proteins | sample MGYA00345647_ERZ802819 | MGnify/ENA primary metagenome ERZ802819 (study PRJEB30503, sample SAMEA104212355) | marine metagenome | biome: Westerlies Biome; feature: [SRF] surface water layer (ENVO:00010504) within the epipelagic zone...; material: water (ENVO:00002006)...
CCGCCAATAACGGCGGCTGGCAGTGGAGTGCCAGCAGTGGCATGGATCCCAAGCCCCTGCGCATCTTCAATCCCGCCACCCAAGCGTCCAAATTCGATGCCGATGGGGACTACATCCGCCGCTGGGTTCCAGAGCTGCGGCATGTGTCCACAAAAGATTTGCTCAGTGGTGAGATCGGTGCTCTGGAGCGCAGGGGTTACCCGGAACCACTGGTGAATCACAAGATTCAGCAGGCCAAATTCAAAGTGCTCTACGCCACCATCAAAGCCTGAAGCATCAGGCAGAGATCAGGCTGCAACGCCGCAGGACTGGCCTGCATTGAAGCCGCGTTGATTCAGCAAGCTTTTGAGCACGGTGATCACCCGGTCTTGTTGTTCCAGACTGAGTTCGGGGAAAATCGGCAGGCTGAGCACCTCACTGCAGAGTTGTTCCGTGACCGGTAAAGACCCAGGAGCCAGATTCAGATCGCCGTAAGCAGGTTGGCGATGAATAGGGATCGGGTAGTAGATGATCGTGTTCACGCCCTGTTGCTGAAGACTTTGCTTCAGCCAGTCGCGGCAGCGGCTGGCTGGCAGTCCATGCTCACTGCGCACCTCCGGGCAGCTGCCGCCGCAGAGTTCCTGCCCGCTTGCGCAGGGATGTACGCGGATCACGAATTGATTCCAGCCATGGCCACCATGGGCGTCTGGTTCCGGAAGCTGCAAACCAGGAAGATTATCGAGGGCTTCGCAGTAGCGGGCTGCAATGGCACCACGGCGCTCCACCCAGCGACTGAGATGGGGCAGCTTCACGTTGAGCACAGCCGCCTGGAGGGCATCGAGCCTGCTGTTGTAACCGAGCTCGGTATGCAAGTAGCGTCGCGGCATGCCGTGCACGGCCAGTTCGCGCATCCGCTGAGCCAGCTCAGGGCTTTGGCAACACACAGCACCGCCATCGCCTGCTGCACCGAGGTTCTTGGTGGGGAAGAAACTGAAGCAACCCACATCCCCCCAGCTGCCCACGCCCCGTCCGTCCCAATGGGCACCGGTGGCCTGAGCGCAGTCTTCAATCACCCGCAAGCCATGGCGTTCGGCGATGGCCATCAGTCGCGTCATGTCCACGGGCCTGCCGAACAGATGCACCGGGAGCAGCACGCGGGTTCTGGGGGTGATCGCCGCTTCGATGCGGCTTAGGTCGATCAGATAGGTCGACGGGTCCACGTCCACGAAGACCGGCGTGGCACCCACGGCACTGATCGCTTCCGCTGTAGCAAAAAAACTGAAGGATGCGGTGATGACTTCATCGCCGCTGCCGATACCCAGGCCGCGCAAGGCCAGGACAAGGGCATCCGTACCGCTGTTGCAGCCCACGGCATGGGCTGACCCGACAGCCTCTGCGAAGGAGCGCTCGAACGCCTGGATCTCGGAACCGCCGATGTACTGACCGCTGTGCAGCACCCGAAGCGCTGCGTCATCGAGTTCCTGCCCGAGATCCGCGAGCTGTTGGCTGAGACTGAAGGGTGGCACCTGCATGGGGGGCACCTTAAGCCGGGCCCCCGAACCACGGCGGTTCTTGTCCGGGATGCCATTTGATGTTGCAGCCGATCGAGGGGTTTTGTTGGCTCCGTAACGGCTGCCCAGCAAGGACGGCATCCATGGCCTGCCTTAGATCACGGCCATCAAGTTCTGCCGGGTTCCCCGGCCGACTGTCATCCAGCTGCCCTCGGTAGCGCAAAGTCTGCGTTCCGCTTGAACCCGGTGCGAACAGATAAAACTCCGGCGTACACGCGCCGCGGAGAGCTATCGCTCGGGTCTGCTGCTCATCGAACAGATAAGGAAACGACCAGCCCATGCGTTCGGCTTGCTGGCGAAGGCCCTCAGGTCCGTCCTGGGGATGGGTGATCACGCTGTTGCTCGAAACGGCGAGCAGCGAGATGCTCTGGCCATAGTCGTGTTCCAGGCGGCTCAGTTCCGGTTCCACGTGCTTCACAAATGGGCAGTGGGAACAGATCAGCATCACCAGAACTGGACGAACAGGCAGATCGTCGCGTCCAAGGGTTCCGCCAGGGGATTGTTGCGCCAGCTCGCCGCACACCACCGGCAGATGGAATTCAGGGAGTGGATGCCCTAAGGGAAGCATCGTGGATGGCGTGAGCACCATGCGACCAACCAGGAACCTGCACTGTCGTTGATCTTGGTTCAGAATCCTGCTCTGAGGTGGAGAAGCGTTGGTGCGCTGGGTTCAGACTGCTTTTGCAGGCCTTGCAGTCATGGGTTTCACACTGGCGGGCTGTGCTTCATCACCTGAGTCGTCCTGGGCGGTGTTTCCCCTGCAGCGACGGGTACCCCATGACGGACTGGCTGTGGTCAGTCAGCCCGATGGATTCGGTCTTCACTTGTTCTTGGAAACGGATACCCGTGATCCGGCGGTCTGCAAACCTCGCTGGTTTGTGGATGCCGCACGCCTTTTCAACGGAAACGGAACAGCACCCTTCAGTGCCGGTCTGGCTCCGCGTTCGGAGTTTTTTGAGGCTGTTCAACGGGATTCGGTTTTGACGGCCCTTCAAGACGAGTTGAAGGCTTTATGTGCAGATCGGGCGCCGAAGGCCCGCTGGCAGTGGGTTCAACCGCCGACCAAGGCCTCGGAGGTCGTGCCTGTTGCTCTTCCTGCACTGGAGCAGGAAGACTTGCTCACCGATCCCGCTGAGGAGCTCAAGCGTGAAGAGGCGTTGTTGAACCCGAGCCAATGAAGCCGAGTGACCTCGGCGCTAGAACCCTTCCCAGACCACCGGTTCTGCTTCACGCCAGTAACGGCTGAAGCGGCCTAGGCGCGGTGGCCGCGGCAGGTTCACGAAGGGCTCCGGTTCAAGTCGTTCCAAGGGGTATTGGCTCTCAACCCGTGCTGCGATTCCCGCCAGACGCGGATCCACTGGCACGCTGGTGACGACTCCATCGGCCTGATGCCGCTGGGCAAAACTGATCACCTCGGCCGCCACATCTCCTTTGCGCAGGGTCACGGCACACTCGAGGGCGCTCTCGTAGAGAAAGCCAAGGCGTTTGCGGCTGATGCCGGCGTTCTCGATCCACTGCGTGTCGAATACGAACAGTGCAGGGGCGTCAGGCCATGCGAGCCGGGCAGGGTTGTGGGGGCCAAGGGCTTCCTCGTGGATCCAGAGGATCGGGTGTTGGAACGGCATGGGGTGTGGGGGTTTCGGAATCGGAGGCTCAGCGCTTCGGTCTGGCGAAGGCGGCGCTGGCACTGCCTCGGGTGTTTCCGTTTCTGCGCCGGCTGGGCACATCCCGGATCGCCGGCTGGGGCGCGAACAGCTGCGACTCCAGCTGGTCGTAACTTCCCTCAAACGGGCAGGTGTCTGCGCTTGGGCAGCTCTTGCAATACCTCCCGTCGCTGTAGCGCTCCAGGTTGCCGCGGTTGAAGACGTACGGCTTGTGACTGAAGCAGCTGGCAACCCATTGCCAGCTGAGGTGGTTGCTGGCGGGATCGCCGTCAAGCAGGTGCTCCAGGAACCAGTCGGCTCCTGCTTTCCAATGCACCCTGCGCCAGTGCACCAGATACGCCGCCATCCACATCCGTGCGTGGTTGTGGAGCCAGCCACTGCTCACCAGCTCCTCGCTGAATCCATCCATACAGGCCAGCCCCGTGCGGCCTTCACGCACGTCGTCGGGAAGCTCTCGGCTGTAACTGGAGGGATCGTGGCCGGTCTTCAGCTCCTCTTGGCTCTCATGGATGCCATCGCCGAGATCGCCCCACATCCGCTGCCAGAAATCACGCCAGCCCAGTTCATTGATCAGCTTGCTGCCGTCGTCTCTGCCCTGGCCGCGATCCCGCAATTGGGCAAAGACCGCTTCCCTGATCTCTGCCAAGGTGAGAACGCCGTGTCGGATCCAGGGGGATAAGCGTGTGACGGCCCCCTTGAGATGGTTGCGGCTGCGGCCGTAACGCTTCGCCTCCATCCGCTGAAGCTGGCTTTCAGCCGCTTGTCGGCCGCCTTGAATGCCACTGAGTGGCCCTTGGGCGGAGGGGAATTCGTTGGCAAGCCGTCGATCGAGTGCGTCGCGATCCGGTAGGTCTCGAGGCAGATCCCCTGGCTGTTCAGGCCAGGACAGGGGTGTGATGGGGGGTAAGGGCAGCACCACGGGATCACAGGAACGCCGCCATCCTGTCGATCGCAGGAGATAACTGCGACTGGCTTCTCAGGGCAGGGGTGCGAGATAGGAGAGAATCCCATCAGTGTTCAATATCAGCCGGTCCGATGCTTCTCGATCTCACGGGCAAGAAGATTCTCGTTACCGGCATTGCCAACAACCGATCGATCGCCTGGGGCATTGCCCAGCAGCTCAAAGCCGCAGGGGCTGAGCTGGGTATCACCTATCTCCCAGACGAGAAGGGTCGCTTCGAGTCAAAGGTGCGTGAGCTCACCGCACCCCTGGAGCCCTCGCTATTTCTCCCTTTGAACGTGCAGGATTCGGCTCAGATGGAGGCCGTGTTCAGCGAGATCAAGAGCCAGTGGGGTGTCCTCGACGGACTGGTGCATTGTCTGGCCTTCGCTGGCAAAGAGGAGCTGGTGGGCGATTACAGCGCCACCACGGCCGAAGGCTTTGCCCGTGCTCTCGAGATCAGTGCCTATTCCCTGGCTCCGCTTTGCCGTCATGCCAAGCCCCTGTTCAGTGAAAAGGCGGGGGTCGTGACCCTCACCTACCTGGGCGCTGAGCGCGCGATTCCCAATTACAACGTGATGGGCGTGGCCAAGGCGGCTCTTGAAGCTTCCGTGCGCTACCTCTCTGCCGAACTCGGCCCCGAGAAGCAGGTGCGCGTGAATGCCATCAGTGCCGGTCCGATCCGCACCCTGGCTAGTTCGGCCATCGGCGGAATCCTGGACATGATCCACAACGTGGAGGAAAAAGCTCCTCTGCGCCGGACGGTCACGCAGACCGAGGTGGGCAACACGGCCGCTTTCCTGCTCAGCGAGCTTTCCAGCGGGATCTCGGGGCAAACGCTTTATGTGGATGCCGGGTACTGCATCAACGGCATGTGAGCCGGCATGATCAGCGCATGCGTCCCCGATCCTGAGGCCGATGAGCATGCGTAGTGGTGAAATCCACCGGGTCACCGGAGAAACCGATGTGCAGGTGCGCCTGAACCTCGATGGCAGTGGTCAGTGCCAGGCCAGCACCGGTGTGCCGTTTCTTGATCACATGCTTCATCAGATCAGCAGCCACGGCCTGATCGATCTGGTGATCAGCGCGCAAGGGGATACGCACATCGATGATCACCACACCAATGAAGATGTGGGCATCGCCGTTGGCCAGGCCCTCGCTCAGGCCCTCGGCGATCGCCGCGGCATTCATCGCTTCGGCCATTTCCTCGCGCCTCTCGACGAGGCCTTGGTGCAGGTGGCGTTGGATTGCTCAGGCCGTCCGCACCTGAGTTACAGCCTCAGCATTCCCAGCCAGAAGATCGGCACCTACGACACTGAGCTGGTGAAGGAGTTTTTCGTGGCTGTGGTGAATAACAGCGGACTCACCTTGCACATCCGCCAACTCGATGGTGCCAATTCTCACCACATCGTGGAGGCTTGTTTCAAGGCCTTCGCCCGGGCTTTGCGCCAGGCCACGGAGATCGACCCACGCCGGGCCAATGCGGTGCCAAGCAGCAAGGGGGTGCTGGAGCAAGCTGGATTGAACTGAAGCGCGCGCTTCACAGTCCGTTACGAGAAGATGGGGTCAACTGCTCCATCTTCTGTGACCGTCGCTCCTGCCGTTGACCGTTTCGAGCGGTCGGAATGGGCTAGTGCCTTTCGCAATGTGGAGCAGGAGCTCACCGATGTGTCCCTGACCCCGGTGCGCGGCACCATCCCTCCCGACTTGGTGGGAACTCTGTACCGCAACGGTCCCGGTCGACTCGAGCGCAACGGTCAGCGGGTGCATCATCCCTTTGACGGCGATGGGATGATCACGGCTCTGCGCTTTCAGGAAGGTGCTGTTGCCCTGAGCAATCGCTTTGTGCGAACGGCCGGTTGGCAGGAAGAGGAAGCTGCAGGGAAGGTGCTGTATCGCGGTGTGTTCGGCAGCCAGAAGCCTGGTGGGCCTCTAGCGAATGCATTTGATCTCCGCCTGAAGAACATCGCCAACACCGGGGTGGTGCAGCTGGGCGATCAGTTACTGGCGCTCTGGGAAGCGGCGGAACCGCACGCGTTGGATCCCCGCACCCTTGAAACCCATGGCATCAGCCTTCTGGGAGGTGTGCTCAAAAAAGGTGAGGCCTTCAGTGCGCATCCTCGTTTTGATCCTGGCCATCACGACCGTCCACGCATGGTGACCTTTGGGGTGAAAACCGGGCCGCGCAGCACCATCCGCTTGATGGAGTTCGCCACTGAAACCGATCCTGCTGCAGGCATTAAGGCCGGCGATCTTCTCTGTGAACGTAAAGACAGCTTCAACGGCTTCGCATTTCTGCACGATTTCGCGATCACACCCAACTGGGCGGTGTTTCTTCAAAACGCCATCGCGTTCAACCCGCTGCCATTCGTGCTTGGTCAGAAAGGTGCGGCTCAGTGCCTGCAGTCAAAACCTGATGGTCAGGCGAAGTTCTGGTTGATCCCCCGCGACAGTGGTGCCTTCGCCGGTCAGTCGCCTCGCATTGTGGATGCCCCGGACGGCTTTGTGTTCCATCACCTCAATGCCTGGGAAGAGGATGGTGATGTGGTGGTGGAAAGCATTTACTACAGCGACTTTCCCTCTGTCGGTCCGGAGATGGACTTCGCCGCGGTGGATTTCGATCTGATTCCAGAGGGTTTGCTGGAGCAATGCCGCATCAGCTTGGAGAGTGGCCGGGTGCAAACCACTCGCTTGAGTGAACGCTGCTGCGAATTCGCCATGGTGAATCCCGAAAAGGAGGGCCTGCCATGCCGCTACGCCTGGATGGCCGCGGCTGCCCGGGAGCAGGGCAATGACCCCCTGCAGGTGATCAAGAAGCTGGATCTCAGCAGTGGAGAGCGATGGATCTGGAGTGCCGCACCCCATGGCTTCGTCAGCGAACCACTGATGGTTCCCCGCCCCGGTGCAACGGCTGAGGATGAAGGCTGGGTTCTCGAGCTGGTCTGGAACGGTGACCGGGAAGGCTCTGATCTTGTGATTCTCGATGCGTCTGATCTGCGAGAGATCGCTGTGGTTGAGTTGCCTCTGGCGATCCCTCATGGTCTGCATGGGAGTTGGCAGCCGGCCTGCTCTTAAGTCATGCTTGCTGCCCTGATTGGCAGCAATGCTCCCTAACGTCCTCGAGCGGCTTTCGCTCTTGCGTACAGCTCGCTGTCGACCATGGTTTTGCCATCGGACGCAGCCATCTTTTCGATGCTTTTGCGAACGACAGGCCGAATGAAGAAAGGAACCTCTTTCAGGGTTTGTTCGGCATCAAGACTCCATTCCATCGTGGTAACTGGGGTGTAGTTCATTGAGACAGACATGTCTCAACATCAAGCTGGGAGAGTGGTGCTCTTGAAGGAATGAGCTGCTCCAGGTCTGCGTATTTGGTGTCTTGTGCATCGTTTTCCGAATAAATCTGTTGCTTCGTTGTCTCTTGGTCTCTAGGTGTGAGCTTAGAAAGCTTCCTAAGGGCGGTGCACTATTGCCTTTTGTCCGAAATACGAGTTCCTCTCAATTTTTGTGTGAATAGCGTTGTTTTGTTCGCTTGATGCTCAGCGTGCGATTCCTATTCCACCATCTGCTTGGGAGCAAAATGAGATTCTCGTAATGGCACTTAGTTCACTGGATCAGCAGCGCCTGTTTACTCGCAACAGTCTGGTTGAACGGATAAACACTGATGATGTTGCATTGGAAGCATATTTTTTATATAAAAATCCGCCTGCATCGCAGTTGGTTGCGGGCGATATGGAAACAAGTAAGTTCGATGGAGGCGCACGATGTGATGCCTTTTCAATTCCCTTTATGGATGAGAGAGTTGGTTTTAGATGGTGTCACTTGGTAGGCGATGGTTTAAGTGTTGGCGAGCAATTTCTCGAAAAAAGAGAAGCTATTGGAAGTTCAATAAATCATTTGGAGTGGGCGGACTTTCGTTGCCTGGATTGTAATCCTCAAGCGGTTATTCTCTCAAGAAGTGAGTTGAGTGATTTCGTTTCTTGGGTTAAGCTTTCATTGGAGATCGCTGATCAGTCAGCGCATGGGCAGTCTTCAAGTGCACTTTTCTATCAATGTCTTTCTACAGCTCTCTATAGCGGTTGGGAGTTTTTCGGCGGCGCACCTGAAGCTTCTACGCTTAGAATTAAGCAAAAGAAAACTTTTATTCAACGGCTTGAAGAGTTGTCTTTGGGTGAGTGCTTTTTTGATGCTTTCAGGGAATTTTATGCAGGCCTGCCATACAAGAGCCAGTTTGATCTGAGTGTGAATCTTCGCCAGGCAGTGATGAATATTGCGGTGTTTAATTTGTTGGCAAGCAGCAGTGCACTTGCATTGGCAGAGAACGAATTGCCATCTGCAATTGTCTCGAAGATGAATCGACTGCTTCAGCGGAATCTTCTGGTATTGAAGTCGAGCTCTGGGGACAGTCTTCTTCTTGAGGTGGCAACATTTGTCGCAGCTATCGTCTCCCAAGGGATTATTGTTATTGCGAATGATCAGTCAGGATCTCAGCTTTTTTTAGATCAAGTGAAATCGCAGTGTATCTCTGCATTTGAATCAGGCAAAGTTCGAGGGAATTTAGATGCCCACAGGACTCCATTGTCCGATCCTCCGATGAACTCATTGATTCCTCATTTCAAGGCACTTGAAGAAATGATGGACCAAATGACATTGTGTTCTTGTGGAGTGCCTCACAATGAATCTCTTTTGTTGGAGAGTCAACCTCAGGAATGGCAGGGAGTCGTGACTTCTTACAACCGACTTGCGGAACGCATTCAGCATGCATGGACACAGCAACAGCTCTTTATGCGATCAGTGAGTCACGAGCTGATGACACCGTTGGCATTGATCAGTGCGACAGCCCATCGTCTTGGAGATCGTCTGAAGGACGTACCTGACTCAGACCTTCAACTGATGCATTTGTTGGAAAACGAAGCGTGTAAAGCCGACCGACTCGTTCGCGATCTGACTGATTTGTCGTTGTGTGAATCTGGTCGATTGACTTTGTCTTTGGAGAAAATTTCTGCATTTGATGTGTTGCAACAGATGTTCAGACAGCTTGAATTACTCCCCTGGGGCTCCAGAGTTCAGCATGATCAACTTCAGGATTTAGAACAATTTAAAGACTTGTCATTGCTAATTAATCTTGAACGTTTGATTCAGTGTCTCATTAATGTACTTGAAAATGCTGCAAAGTATTCGCCTGAAGCATCGCCGATTTATTTGAGCCAGGGCACATCTTCGGAATGCTTCTTTTGTGAGATTAAGGATCATGGCCCTGGGATCTCAATCGAGGACCAAGCCAATATCTTCAAACCTTTTTTCCGCGGAATGCAGCACAATCAATCTGTACCTGGCTCTGGGGTCGGTTTGGCACTGGTTTCACAGCTCGTGGATCTGATGAACGGTCGGATTGCTGTGGCTGATTCGAGTGCGTTGGGAACAGTGATCAGATTGGAGTTTTCAGTTGTTCGCTGATTGTTAATTCAGCACGCACACCGTCTGAATCCCTTGACTGTTGGCTTGTGGCTCTGCGTTGATCAGTGAGCTTCACGCTGCTCTCTGCTATGAAGGATTTTCTGTTGTTGGGTCAGGCTCTATTGAACAGGTCATAGTCCCTGTTCAGTTGAGTACTGCGAACTCTTCCTGGTGCTATCGCCTCACGAGCTGTTCTGCTCGTGAGGTTTGTTGCGATTGAGCAAGGCCTGGTTGCGTTGACCTCTCCGAGGTTCGTTGACAGACGGGTGTCGCGTTGCGCCAGAGATGGTGAGCTAGAAGAGATGGATACTGATGCGTCAATGCTCTGAGAAAGCAGATGACATGCGTTTACTTGAAATGTAAACACGTTTACAAGCTTTGGTTTTCAGGCGCAGAGAAGTAGTCGTTGTGCAGTCTTTTTCTTGTCGATGTCGGTGTGGCGCACCGGGATTCATATGGTTGAACTGTAGGTGCCACTCTTGGGCTTACAAATAATGCAACCCTTTTCTCATTGAGGTAAAACTAGTGGCTCAAAACAAGCAGTCTAAAGACTTTCAAAACAATTCAAAGAAATTTATTGAAGAAGAATTTAAAGCAGAGTTTGGCACCGACATCAGTGGAGTTGAGATTAATCGAACGACAGAGCTGAAGCAAGACTTCGCTCTCGGCAAGGCAGATCTTTCGATGCTGCTGGACAAGTTCATGATGGACGATGTCCGCATTGTCGAGGTAGATGATGGCGGCTCACCGTTTGAGAGAATCTCCTCTGTTAATAATTACCCCGGAAGGGGTAGTCGTTCTCAAGGAACGATTGATAAAGCAGTGGCTCAGCTTGGAGAGGATAATTCTCCTACAGCCGTTGAAGGATATATTCAGAGTTTTGGTCCGGACGGAAGACCTTTCCCTAATTCTCGTCAAGTCAGCAACACGATTTCTGACCAGGGTGAGTGGTTCATGCCGGAAGAGGCCGGTTATAACAATCTCTTTATGGGCACTGGTCAATACATTGACCATGGCTTGGACCTGATTCCTAAACAGTCAGGTGAAGATGCAGATAAGATGACCGTTTTCCTGCCAAAGCAGGATCCTTTGCGAAATAAATCATTTGACTTTAATGGCCAGCCCGTCACGACGCTCCAACTTCTGAATGCAGCCGAACCTATTGAAGGAACTGATGCGCCTGGTGAAGGGGAATTCCAGAATGTCAAGACGCCTTTCTTTGACCAAGATCAATCCTATGGAGCAAATATTGAAATAAATAGCTATCTGCGTGAAAAAGATGCCGATGGTAATTACACTGCAAGACTCCTTAATTCATACTGGTCAGCGACGAGTGATTTACGCTTTTTCAGAGAGTACACAGGGGATGTTGCTTCTATCCCTAGCTTTTACGATGTCATCATCAATTCAGCCCAACGCTTGGGGTATGCATCACAGTCAGAGCTAAAGAATCTCGTTGATAGTCTGCTTGATAGCCGCTCTCTTTATTTCTCTGATCAAGTGGTCCGTGAGTGGGATCGCCAAGTTCGTGGTCAGGAATTGGGAAATAAAGTCACTGGAGATCCGCGGGTTGATGTCATTACTCTCAATATTGCAGGTAAAGACAAAACTTTTTCAGTGATGGAGGAGTTAGGGAACCTTCGAGCACAGCGTTCTCAATTTTTTGCTCAATTATCAGCAGGATCGAGCAACGGTACCGATTTTGAGCAAGTCTTTTCGATGCTGATTGGTGATGCAAGCCCCCTTGCGAATTACAGTGCTTTGTCAGCGCTCGGCCATAAAATTTCGGGTGATGCACGGACCAATGAGAATTCACAACTCATGGCCATCACAGAAGTCTTTTTGCGCAATCACAATCATCTTGTAGATCGTATTGAAGACCAATTGGCTCAAGTTTCTGCAGAGTATGATTCGCTTGAGCAGGTAAGGCAAGAAGCACCTGGTTTAGAGCATATTGTCGCTTTGGCAAAGGGTTGGGATATTGAGCATGCCAATGCAGAGGGGCAGACACTGACGCTTGACGCCGCTCAAGCGGTGTTCGCAATGGCGCGTACTGTTAATAATGCTGGGTATCAGCGCATGATCGCTGATCAATATTTAGTGCATGCAACGGGTGGTATTCCTTTTGGTATTTCTGAGGCTCAGGATCGGGATCTGATGCCTGACACAGACCGGTTAATGCGACAAGAAATCATTCTCAATGAGCACGGATTTAACGGTGTTCATCCTGAGGTCAATCCTAATATTTCGACTGAGTTTGCCGGCGCTGCATTCCGTTATGGACATTCACAAATTTATTCTGAACTGAATGGAGCCAAGATTGAGGAATTGGAGGAATTGATTCGTGTCACGGAACTGATTGAAAAGCCTCTAATTGACGCTTTTATTAATCCAGCTCTTTACGGTGAGCTTGGTGGGGCAGAGGGAATTATCGCTGCCAATGTTCATGAGCGTTCCCAGGCTGTCGATACTCTGGTTGTCGATGCAGTTCGGAATATGCTTGTTGGACAGCCTAATGATTTGCTGGCCTTTAATGTTGAGCGGGCGAATGACATGGGTTTGCCGACACTCCAAGAATTTCGTCGGTCGGTCAGCGAGTTGTTCTTAGAGACTGGTATTGGTAACGAACTCCAGTCTGGGGCTTCTGATGTTTCAGCTGGTATTTTTGCGCCTGGCTCGGAGCGTAATGAGTTTCTTCGGCGAATGACGCCTTACGCGAATTGGGAGCATTTTTCTAAGAATCTCCGTGATCCCGATCTTGTATTCGATTTCATGGCCCTGTATGGAGGTCCTGATGCCGCCCTGGATAATAGTATTGGTTTAGATAATGTTTCGCTCTACGTGGGTGGACTTGCTGAGAAGCAAGTGAAAACCCCAACTGGTGAAGGGCTCATGCACAGCCTGATGGGGAATACATTTACATTCTTGCTGATTGATAGTTTTGATCGAGCACAAGATAGAGATGAAGAATATTACAAAATCAGTATTCCGGGCTCAGAGACATTGAGGCAACTGGGTCACCAGACCTGGACTGCAATGATTCAAACGGCACTGGGGGATGGAGCTCAATATGTCCATCAAGATACGTTCCGTGTTGCAAAGATCGATACCCTCGCTGATGGCACGAAGGATTTCGCTGCAGTGAATGAGCGTGATTGGGATGGCAATGCGTTTAATCGCATTATCGCAGGCAATGAACTGAATAATGGTATTCAGGGCAGTAGCGGAGCAGCGAAGAAAGGATTTGAGACGCGTGTAGCATCTGATGATATTCGTGGTGGTGCTGGTGATGACATTATCAATGCCCTTGGTGGTGAAGATTGGGTTTACGGCCAAGACGGTGCAGATCAACTTCGGGGAGGAGATGATCTCGACTTGGATCATATCTTTGGTGGTAATGATAATGACACTCTTTATGGACAAACCGAGGACGCTCTGTTTGGTGAGAACAATGATGACTACCTGCTTCGCCTCAGCGGTTCTGGTCTCCATGATGCTGGCCTAGGCCATGATCTAGTTCTTGCAGGTGATCTGTTCGACGTTGTCTTTGGTGACTCTGGGGCTGCAGATGCCCTTAACGTGGAGGGCAATGACATTCTCTTTGGTGGGGCTGGGCCGGATGAGGTTGCCGGTGGTGGTGGTGACGACATCGTCGTTGGTGATGGTTCAGGCGGTCCTGGTGAAGAGTTTGGAGACATTCTCTTTGGCGATGGTGCGGCTCCTACCTTCAATGCCGAGATGCTTGCTCGTGCCTGGGAAAACCGTAATCGAAGAGGCAAAATTGTTAAGACCCTTCTGCCTCTCAAGACTGAAATTGGATATGGCGTTCTCGTTGGCGGAATCAATCCTTTAACTGGTGAGGCTTTCACTTCAGAACAGATCACTGCTTTCCGCGAATATATCGAAGGTACGCGTAAGATTGTTGATCCTGATGATCCTGGTGAGCGCGGTCCAAGACCAACGATGGTGGTGATGCCTTATGTCGGTCCAACTGGTAACGACACGATTTACGCCGGTAAGCATCATGACATTGAAGCTCTTCTCTCTAATCAAGTTGATGCTGAGGAATTAACAGCTTGGATGGAGCGTAACGGCTATATCGACGTTGCAGTAGAGGAACCACCCGTTGCTGAAGTGGTAGAACCGCTTGTAGAAGATCCGAGGCTTCCGACTGATCTTATCTTTGCAGATGGAGGCGATGACACTATTTATACCGACGGTTCTGACTCAACTTATGTCTTTGGTGGTCCTGGGTACGACACCTTAGTGGCTGAAGTTTCACCTCAAGATGGTGTTCAAAGTGTTGCTGTTGATCTTTCATCTCTGAATCCATGGGGTGCAGAGGGTGTGGCCACTAGAGACGCTCTCGAAACTCTTGATCAATTCTTTGGCATTGAGCATGTCGTTTTGGATAAGGCGGCATACAAGCAGTTTGGAGCAAATTCATTTGTATTTAATACACCGGAGTCTGGTCTCAAGGTTGAATTTCAACCTGATGAAAGACATAGTGTGCTGTTAACGGCTGCTGATGAAGTTTCTCAGTCTTTGAAGGTGTCCAATGCCAATGATTTTGATTTTACCCGCGATAACGGAGACAACACCGCAGTTTTAAAGCTTGGTGGTGAAGTTGGCAAATACTCGATTGATTTTGATGGACAGGCCTTGAATGTTAAATGGCGCAGCTCAGGTGTTAAGTCATTCCAAGGCATTGATAAAGTCGTTTATCAAAGCAATGGTGTTGTTGAACAAGTTCAACTCGCTGACATGACGCTTGAAGTCGATGGTCATTTTGATCTAGGCACCGAGCTGATGGACGGTGGATTCTCGAACTTGGTTCGAGCCGGCTCGACCATTACTCAAACGAATTCTTGGTCGAATATTGCTGGATTTAAAGTGAAAGACCTGTCGCTCGAGAATTTTAGTAGTGATATCGCGCAGGTTTCTGCTGTGTTCGCTAATGGTGAAACTTTCTTAGAGACGCTTCCGGTCGATCGCTCTGTTGAAGTAACAGCAACGTTTAAGGTCAACGATGATGCAGTTGGTGAAATATTAAGCACTTCTGGTGATGCTGGTGCCGGCTATGAACTTACCACGAAGTCTTGGAATAGCTTGGATACTCGAGATATCAGTAATCTGCATGTTAGGCATTTGGTGACTTTCCAGGGTGATCTTAATCTGGATGGTCGTGTTAATAATAAAGATTTTGACTTCCTGGAGAATGCAATCAATGCCGGTACTAATCCGTCCCAAGCTGATGCCAACTTTGACGGCATTGTGAATGTCAATGATTTCGCGATCATTGAGCAAGACATGTTGATTCCACGTCGTGTACGTAACCAAGCCTTCTCTGATCTTTTCCCAGAGGGAAATCTCGATGTCGCCGATGTCGAATTCTTGTTCGTGCAAGAACCACTCATTTGGGATAGCACCGCTTTCACGGAGCAATTGGGTGTGAATACACCTGATTTGATTAATGGAGGTTTGTTCACTCCATCTGGCGTTGAAGAATTCTCCCCTAATGCTGACAGTAATGTCCTGGTATGATGTCAATTATTAAGATGGTTGTTTTCCTCTACAACGGCAAAATATTCTCAACCGAATCTCTTTGGCCCGTTGTAATCGACTGATGTTCTAGTCTTATCATTTTGAATTCAGCCCCAGAGTAAGTTCTGGGGCTTTTTTTATGGACTGACATCCACTATCGCATGGTAATTTGGAAGGCCATTGCCTTCACTGTATTGAGGCGTGGACGATCTGCATTCATCCGTGTTTGATTCTTCAGGCATAGCAAAGGTATTGTTTTTGTCTGAGTCTTGTTCTCATCTCTTTGAACCATTGGTGATTCATCGAATTGTTCTGAATGGCCATCGAATCTCTGTTCACACATCACTTAATACTGCTTTCAGTCAAATTTCTTCAGATCCTTAATCCATTTGTAGCGTGCAAAACTCTCCGTGATGAAGTCCGTCTTGTCGCTCGTGAGTCTTCGTTCATTCCTTTTTTGCTGAGGCCTCTTGCCACCTCTGGTCATAAGTTACTTTTTTGCTAGTCGTTGTCCATCCATCAAGCCTTGCAATCCTAGTGGGGTGGTCATTGTTGCTGCCACAAGAAATCTTTTGCTTTGACGTTGTTCTTTAGAATTTGTGTCCCCGATGGGTCGTCAACATAGCAGTGAACGAGACATTGCCTCTATTTTGATTTTAGCTTCAATTTAGGTTGGCTTGAGATGCCTCTCAATACTTTTCTTCCGTCACCAATGGGCAGGTCACGTTTGTGAGCCGTTGCTTTTCAAATTTCAATGAGTTCTTCAAGGGCATTGATGAGTGATTGATACTCATATCAACGCATCGGGATAAATTCCGAGGTCTTTTTGTCTCTGCTTGCTTTAATCAGTGGCCTGGTTTGTAATTTGTTTTATGTTGTAATATCCAGCATTGTTTTAATCCTCATACTTGATGAGTAGGCCAGTCTGATATCCTTGTTCGTTGTTCTGTCTTAACCAGGAGAGTTTTTAAATTTTTTTGATTGCATTTGTTTTCTTGTGCTCTCATTTGATTTCTTGTATGGCTTGGGTATCACTTGTGAAGTGGTAGCCTTCGTGTCGTTTTGACGTGATATAAGTCTCATTTGGATCCAGAAGTGTTATTTTCTTTTTTAATTTCGAAATTCTTACGTCAATAGTCCTGCTATTGCTGCTTTCTGTTTCCGTTAATGATGCTAGTCTTTGCCTGCTAATTGTCACTCCTTTGTTCTCGCAAAGTAGCAGAAGTAGGTTTACTTCTCCCTTGGTGAGCGACACGTGCTGCCCACTTTTGCTTTCTAAGTTTTTTGTTTCTGGGTAAAATTGTAAGTTGCAAATTGTATATTTTGCATTATTGTCCGTTTTTGCCGGAGTCGTGTGTGACCTGTTGGTTAATTTCGCGGCTCTTCTGGCTCTTGATACAAACTCTCTTTTATTCAATGGTGAATGCAGATAATCATCGGCTCCTTCTTCCAGTGCTATGATGCAGTTTTCTGCTTGTAGTATCTTGCCAATGCATAGTATTGGAAACGTTGTTCCCTTTTTTCTGAGCTCTCTAATAAGCTGATTTCCGAATGTAGACATTGTGTCACTACACAGGATAAGAATGTCTGGTGATAGCTGACTAGCTAAAGACTCAAAGTAATCGAGTGATTGGATGGTTACAAGCGGCCATTGCTCCTGTTTTAAGGCGTTGATTACTTGGCTTCTTTCTTCTCTGTCTCTTCCAAATATCCAGGCTTTAAATGTGCTTTTTTGCTGACTGAGGCTGTTTTTGTTTGTTAAATTGAGATCTTCTTTGTAATATGACATGATGGCTACCCTCGTTTTTGTGTCTTAATTGGGACTTTGTTTGCCAGAAGACTAGTTTGCTTCGTTTTTGCCTGCTTTTATTGCCTTTGATTGCATCAGGGTCTGCTATCTATCTGCTTACAACTTAGTTGACAAGGATGATTTGAGCCTTGTGTGCGTATTATGTGCCTTATTGGCACATTGCTTTGCGCATCCGTCATAGTATTTTGCCAATTGTCTTTTCCGGTGTGTCGTTCAATAGGTATATTCACTGATCTTTGGTGGGTTCAACAACCCTGGGGCTCGGTCATTTTTTGCTTTCGCTCAGTGGTTTTCAGTACATTTATCGATGGCTATAGCTTGTGTGTTTTGCTTAACTCTCTTGTTCTGAACGTTTTCGCAAGTGTGATTTAAACGACTATTGGTTAGCGCTGATGCCTGTTTCTATGTGCATTGATCAAGATCCGTATTGTTGTTTGATTTTACCGCTCTGTAATGGTGGAATTGTTGGTGCATTCTGTTTTGCGTAATAATTCGGTGGTTTTTGTGAAGCCGCGTTGTGGCTCGATCTTTATTTTTTGCTCATAGTGTTGTTGTTGAAGGACTTTAAGGTTGCCTCTATGATTAATTGTTGGTGAACCTAGGTCTTTATTCTTATGGAACTAGAGGTTTGTTCTCGTCTGTCTTCCTGGTATGCCAGCCATAATGCTCGAGCGATTGCTCCTGAATCGTGTGATACGCCACCTTTTATTGAGGGTTTTCATTATGAGGGTACTGATCTTTGCGTGACTCGTCTCGAATTGCAGGCAATTGACAAGTTTTATTTTCGTAATCCAGAGTCTAGTTTCTGTTTTTTCATTCCAGAATTTGGTCAGTTTCGGGGTATGGTTGCTGAGCGATCAATCTGTATGACTCCTCAGCGCCTCGCTTTTGTGATGTTGCCGGGAGAGTCGGCCAAATTAGTTCCCAGTGCTGAATATGTAAGGCTTCTGCAAGTTAGTATCGGCGTTGAATTCTTGTTAAAAGAGGCTTCCATGCATGGAAGTCCATTTGTGAGTTTGATGTCCTTGAATGAATTAATCCCTGGTCACGAGCAATTAATACTCGCCTGTGCGCTGCATCTTTTTAAGTTCTCGTTAGCATTTGATATTTCCCCCGAAAGGGTTCTTCAGCCTTTAGAGGCATCCATTATTTCTCTACTTGCTGCTCTGCTTGGCTCTAGCTCCGAGGTTCTTCAGCCAGTTGAGTCTGATACGACTTCTCATTCTTCCTATGTTCAGATGGCGTTGACATATATGGAAGATAATCTTGCGAAAGAAATTTGTCTTTCTGATTTGTGCAAGGTTTGTTGTGTGTCCTCTCGTACGTTGCAAGTTGCATTCAAAACTGTCATGAACCGCACTCCATTGCAGGTTTTGCATGAATTACGTCTAACGCAATTGCGAGGTTTGTTGCTTCAAGGTTTAGAGGTTGGTCGAGCTTGCGAAAGTGTTGGCCTTTTGCATAGTGGCAGGATTTCGGCCAATTATAAGCGTATGTTTGGTGAATTGCCGCGCCACACGCGTAGTCATCGTGTTCGTATCATGGAACCGGTTGGTTTGCTGTGAATTTCCTTTCAATGTTTTTTGATTGTACTCGTAATGTTTTTTCGGTGATGTGGTAGTGACGATGTCTTCGATTTTGCCTATTGATTGCGAGGGCCTTTCGGTCGTCATCCTTGATGATGATCCTAGGATTCGAGCATTATTAAAAGCTCAGCTCAGCGATTTCAATGTCACCGCGGGTTTTTTTGACAATGCTTTTGATTTGTTGCGAGACTTTGAACGCTATGAGCCTTCTTGCATTTTTTTAGACTTAATTCTCCCGCAGATGACAGGCATTGAATGTATTAGTAGTTTGCGTGATAAAGGGTATGCGAAGCCAGCATTTATTTTTTCAGCGCTCTACGATTCAACGCTACGAGAGCAGTCTCTTCGTGCTGGTGCAGATGATTTCTTTTTAAAAGCTGATTTTTTCAAGGATCTTGGCTCCATTCTGATGCGCGTGAGAGAGCATCATTGATGCTTGCTCTTGATGCTTTTTGAGTTCATCTTTCGCACGAGTTTGTTGGTTCTTTGCGTTCGTTTTCGACCATCTTTGATGACTTTTTTATGGTCGATGTCAGCTTGTATTGCATTTGGCTGATGAATCCTTGTTCAATGCGTTCTCCATGGTTTTTATGGCATCAGTTTTACTGCCATGAGTTTGGCTTGGGCCTAGTCGAGATTTCTTGCCTCGTGATAGTTGCGTACTTGTTTAATCCTGTTGCTCTCGATGCCTTGGGTCGTCGTTTCCCATGTTGCTCGCCATCCTTCACCGGCTGAACTCGCATGGCTTTCATTTCAACTGCTGTGATTCCCGATGCTCAGATGGATTCTGAGATAACTGAACAGTGACACGTCACCTTGCAGTCACTAGCTCATGGCTCCCATTGATTTAGACAGCACTAAGGCTTTGTGTTCGCTCTTCGCCATGTGTTCCTGGAGATCCACGGTCTCTCTGCTTGCCGTCCCATTGACAATGCTGCTGTATCCCTCGGTTTCATCAGCTGCTTGGGCTGAGGTGCGTGGACCTCGTTGCAGTGGCACTGTGTTGCAGCTGAGTGTGCAGGAGCAAGGCGACACGCGCACCGACCGTTTTCGTTTCACGCTGCGTCTGGAGGCTGAAGCATCCAGCACTGCTGCTGCCCTCGAGCAGCTCAATGGTCGGCTCGCCCGTGTGCGCACTGATCTCACGCCTTTGGCGCTGGGTGGTCTGGACGTGTCTGCACCCAGCACATTCCCCATCAATCGTTCGCAGTCGTCTGATCGCTACCGGGCGTCCACAACCATCCGAGGCTCGGTCAGTCGCAGCAATTACGACACGGTGATTCAGCGGGCCGGTCGCCTGCCAGGGGTTCGCCTCCAGGGCATGACGTCCCTGGCTTCAGCGCAGGGCCAGACAGATCTGGAAGAGCGCCTGCTCAAGCGGGCCTTGGATCGTGGTCAGTCGCAGGCGGCGAGCACGGCTTCAGCCCTGGGGCTGTCCCAGGTGAAGCTGTTGCGCATTGATCAGCGCAGCCAGCCCGCACCCCGTGAGCTGGCGATGGCGGCAACCGCCGCTCCCCGCTTCAGGCCTGGGGAGGCCCCACTCCCCACAAGGACTCTGATGCTCACCCTCGATTACTGCCTCTCATAACCCGCATCCGGCTGGTTTGGGTGGAGACCCGTCGTCGGTATCACTCCAGTTCTTTCGGATCTGACTTTCTTTTCAGTTCAACAGACCTGGCTCTGAATTTGGAGGTATCGGCCTCTCCCTTACAGACGCTGCTGACGTTCTTGCTCAGGTCAAATTTGAACTTGCTGACGCTGCTTCCACTCCCTCCATGCCAGCCGTGGCGCTGTCCAGAGAGTGATCAGCACGAGAGGAGTGACTGGAACGGCGGAGATCACAATGAAGGCCTGGAGGGCATTGATCGAAGTGCTGTCCCCCAGGCTGGTACCGATGCGCAGCAGCACCAGGGTGAGGCTGCCAATCATTAGTGCCCAGAACAGCCGCAGCAGTGCAGGTGGCTTGCGTTGGGCACTCACCACCATGGCGGCGGCGTAGCTCATCGAGTCGGCGCTGGTGGCCATGAACAGCACCACCAGGATCAGGCCCACAGGAATCAGCAGCCAGGGGAGTGGCAGCTGGCCAAGGATGGCGAGCAGAGCGCCAGCTTCGCCGCTGGCAGCCAGTGGTCCAGTGATGGCTCCCGGATTGCTCAGCTCCAGTTGCATGCCTGTGCCCCCAAGCAGCGTGAACCAGAGATTGGTCACGATCGGGCAGAGGATCGCGACCGCCAGCACCAGTTCCCGAAGGGTTCTTCCCCGGCTGACGCCAGCGGTGAACAGCCCCATCAAAGGGGCGTAGCCCAGAAACCAGCCCCAGTAGAACACCGTCCAGCCATTCACCCAGTTGTCGGGCCCACGGTTGGCAGCCAGGGCCATCGGCACCAGGTTTCTCACGTACAGCGTGAAGGAACTGGCGAAGTGCTGAATCAGCCAAAGACCTGGTCCCAACAGAAGCAAAGCCGCGGCTAGGCCGAGCGTGAGCCAAACGTTCACTTCCGACAGCCATTTGATGCCCCGTTGAATTCCGCTCACCGTGGAGGTGGCAAACACCGCGGTAAGAAGTATCACCACTAGCGATTGCAGGCCTGCACTGTCGCTGAGGCCCGGAAGCATGCCCGCGGCGTTGCTCAGCTGCAGGGAAAGAAAACCGAGGGGCCCAACCGTGCCGGCAATGGCAGCCACCACAGAGAGTCCGTCGGCGAGGTCTCCAAGCGGGCCTTCAACCCACCGATGGGGAAGCAGTCCCACCAGAAGAGTGCGCGGCCGCAGGGATTCACCGCGTTGTTCCTGGATCGAAAGTGTGATCGTGACCGTAGTGGCGACCAGTGCCCAAGCCAGGAATCCCCAGTGCAGGAAGCTGACGGCCAAGGAGGGATCGACAGCTGCGGCTGTGGAGCCTTCAACGTTGCTGAAGTAGGGCGCCGGCGTGCGGAAGTGGAACAGTGGTTCGGCCGCTGACCAGAACACACCTCCACCGGCCAGCAGCGTGCAGATCAGCACGGCGCACCAGTCGAAGAATTTCAGGCTTGGTTTGGCATCAACGCCTCCCAAGCGCAGGCGTCCCACTGGGCTGATTGCCATCACCACGGCGATCACGAAGAGCACCAGCACCATCCATTGCCAAAGGCTGCCCAGGGAGTCGCTAACGATTGCTCTGCCCGAGCTGGTGAACTCCTGGGCCAGTTTCAGGTTGACGGCCGCCAGCACCAGAAAGGCCAGCAGTGGGCCTGCTCCGATCCAGAGGGGTGGGCGACGCCACCAGGGACTTGGTGTACTTGAACCGTCGTCGAGATTGGTTGGATCGCTCACGGACAATGCTGAATCGAAGAACTGGCGGGTTGCGCTTCAGGCGCGCACGGCTTCGCGCTGGTGACTCCAGCAGGAGAGATCCACGGCTGGTGATTCTCCGCAGGCCAGTCGGGCAAGGGAATCCCCAACCAGAGGGGCGAACTTGAAGGCTTGGCCGGAGCCTCCGGCGAACAGGCTGAGCTTCGGCGAGAGGCGATCGAGAACGAAGTTCACATCGCTCGCCATGGAGTAAGGACTCATCACCGTCTCCACCCGTTCCTGTACACCGTCGAGTTCGTTGAATAGGAAGCTGTCGAGTAGTTCGACCAGTCGAGCCGGCGGTTCACTGCACATGGCATTGGGTTCGGCGACGCGCAGCTCTTTTGGAGCCCAGTCGATACCGGCCTTGATCCGCGGACGTCCATCCGCGGTGCGGCTGAGGACAGGGAATCCGTAGTACAGGCCACCATCGTCGCCGCGTTCCCGTTGGAAGCAGAACCATTGCGGGTAGCGATCCGCCAGGGACGGATCAACGGTGTAGTGCGCCCACAACATTGGCCAGATCTCGAGCTTGGGTGAAAGCCCGAGCGGAGCCAGCAACAGATCACTCCAGATGCCGCATGCCACCACCACCTGATCGGCGGCGATGTGATGACCGTCGGCCAGAGTCACGCCGCCGCCGTCGGCATCAATCTCCTTGACCGGAGTTCCCTCCAGCAGGCGATGCCCCGCCTGTTCCACTGTGCGTCGCCAGTGGGCGATCACCTTGTCGCTGCGCACGGCCCCGGCGGTGGGTTCGAACAGACCGGTGAAGTTTGGTCTGGGTTTGAGCGGAAAGCGTTCGGCGATCTCCTTCGCGCTCAGAGCCTCATAGGGAATGTTCTGTTCATCCATCACCCGTCGGGCGCCAGGGATGGACCCCTCGATGGTTTCTTCATCCCAGCTTTCGCCGTAAAACAGCAACCCGTGGGTTTCCCTCAGGCGCTCTCCGGCGTGCAGCTCTTCTTCCCGCCAGAGCCGATTGGCTTCCTGGGCCAGACGGCAGAGCACCGGGTCGGAATACATCTCCCGGAACATCCTGGTTTCACCGAAGCTGCTGGCCCGTGCATGGGCCAGGGTCTTCGCTTCCAGAAGCACCACATCACGCACTCCTCGCCGTGCCAGAGCTGCTGCACAGCTCAGGCCGGCCATGCCGCCACCGACGATTACGACCTCGGCCTTGACAGGCATTGGTGGCTGGCTCATGCCGCGTCTCCGAAGCTCAGGCCGATCGGATCATGTTCACGTTCTGCAGCCACTTCCACGAGGGCAGCCCCCACCGACAAGCCCTGATCACGCTGATTGAGATAGTTGGTTGCGCGTTGGTGCACTTCCTGGCGAACGAAGGCATAGACATCGTTTGCACCCGCTCCTTCCCAGGCGTCCGGTGAAAAGCGTTCGATTGAATCAGCAATCACCGCACCGGCATTCACCAGCGGGTCGGGAAGCACCCGAATGCCGCGACGGCGCAGCTCGTCCGCGAGCTGGGGGTGCTGGAAGGGGGCATTGGCGGCTGGTACCACTGCAGCAACATTGAGGGCGGACGCCATCTCTGCGTTGATCAACCCGGAAATGGAGCAGGGGATCAGCAGATCCACCTTGATCTCCCACCAAGGGCAATCACTGGGCAGGGGAGTGGCTCCGGGAAAACTCGCCCGCGCCCGGTCAAGATCGGCGGTGAACACGGTCCAGCCGTGTTGGACCAGCACGCGAGCCACAGTGCCTCCCACGGCGCCGCAGCCATGCACGAGAGCGCGGCCAGGGGTTGCTTGGCTGAGCTCGGCCTCCAGCACGGCTTCAACGGCGCCCAAGGTGCCGTGGGCCGTGGCCGCACTGGCGTCGACCGGGCTTCCCACAGCGGCCAGCACATGGGGGGTGAGCGCCGTCAGACGCTCCATGTCTTCCAGGCTGGTGTTCAGATCACAGCCGGTGATCATGGCGCCATCGAGGGATTCGAGCAGGCTGGCGGTGACTTGGATCAACTCGTCTTTCACAGCGGCCGGCTCAGTGGCCCGCGCCACGATCTTGCCCCCGGCGAACCCTGTTCCGTAGAGGTCATGCTTGTGGGTCATCAGTCCTGCCAGACGTTCACCGTCGGCGATGCACGCTGCGTCGCTTGGATAGTTGAGCAAGCGCAGTCCGCCATTGGCGGGGCGCGCGGAGTCGGTGTCCTCTGCGACGACAAACACCGACAGGTGATCGGAGACATGCTCAGCGAGCACCGATACGGTCGGCTTAGTGCGGGTGGTGGTTGTCATCAGGCCACTTTCTCCATCATCTGGTGGTGTTCGACGTAATCAAGGCTCCATTCACTCGGAGCATCGGCGATTCGTTGCTGGAGGCGCTCATAGACCAGGTCCGCGGCTTTGTCGCCAGCGGCACTGGCGAAGCTGTGTCGACTCCAGCTGCGGATCGTGGCCATCAGGCCCGCCGCGAAGGTGGCCGTGTCGCCATCCTCGTTCCAGCGCCTGCGGTAGGGGCATTTGACATACACCGTTCGCTCATCCACCAGACGCAGGCCGTTGCGGTAGGGCGCTGAGGATTCATCCTTCAGCGGCGCCATGAATTCGTCAGGGGACTTGTAGAAGTTGAGCACCGTGCCGCTGCGGTACTGCTCCTCATTGATCACTCCCTCGTCGGCCAACCCACGCCAGATCTGATGCAACTGGTCGTGCACATTGCGAGTCTCCCCGCCGTTGTGTCCGAGATAGCGGCCTTCATGGTCCCGTGACAGGTTCACAGTCAGCAGACGACCACCCACGATCAGCTCACGGCTGCGCAGTTCGAGCACGTAGGTCCAGTCCTTGAGGGCCTGGCTTGTAAACCGCTGCAGAGCGTCGGCGTCGGCCGAGGCCAGCACGTGCGTATGGGTATCGAGCGGTCCGGGCGACTGGCTCAGCCAATGCATGGCTGTCGCAGAAAAGCCGAAGCTGATGGTGTTCGGGCCGACAGAGGGCTCGTAAAAACTGCGGGCACTCACCAGAACCGTGGGCTTGGGCTCCCTGGGAATCTGCAAAGCCAGGTTTTCGGCCAGGGCCACGTTGTCGTTGCTGGGCAGGTCGTTGCCGATCAGCGTGAGGTGAGCCTGCGGCTGATTGGCGTGCAGGCGATCGAGGATCTGGTTCCAGAGCCCTACGGCGGTGCCTCCATCGGCTGCTCCGTAATCGATCAGCACGTGGCTGTCAGATACAGGAAGTTGATCCACACAAGTCAGGGCCCAGTCCGAGGCGGCTTCGATGCAGAGGAGAGCGCCTTCGGTCTGCGCGCTGTAACCCGTGGTCATGGCAATGGCCATGGACCTCGTCAGCGACAGCGTTCACGGTACAGGACACTTCTGTCAGGACTTCGTGACATAGGTCACCCCGGTGGCCTCAGGCCTTGAAGAGGAGTTGCCGGAGCTGGGGTTCCAGCAGGGCGAAGGCCCGGCCCCGGTGGCCGTGCGCTTTCTTCTCGGGTGTGGACATTTCGGCGAAGGTGCTTGCGGTGCCATCCACCTCGAAGATCGGGTCATACCCGAAGCCCCCCTCGCCTCTGGGGCTTCGCGTGATCTGTCCTTCGCAGCGGCCCTGCACCTCAAGCAGCACACCATCGCCAGGTGCCGCCAGACATAAGGCGGCACAAAAATGCGCGCTTCGGTCGTCGTGATCTTGTAGGGCCTCGAGCAGTCGGCTGATGCGTTGCGGGTCAGTTGGGGCATAGCGGGCGGAATGCACCCCAGGGGCTCCGTTGAGAGCGTCAACGCTCAAGCCAGAGTCGTCGGCGAGGGCCCAGGAATCGGTCGCGTTGGCGACGGCTAAGGCTTTCAAGCGGGCATTGGCCGCGAATGTCTGACCCGTTTCCTCCACCTCCAGCCCTTCTGGTTGGGCGGTGATCCGAAGCGGAAGACTGCTCAGAAGGTGTTCGAACTCACGGATCTTGCCGCGATTGCCACTGGCGATCACCAACGTTCGCGGGGACGGACTCATGCTGCCTCCGCGAAGCTGCGGGCCCAGGCGAGCACTTCGGCTACACGCCCAGCGTCCGGCGCCTCGCAGTAGAGGCGCAACAGCGGTTCGGTTCCAGAGAAACGGAGCATCAGCCAATGGCTTGGGCCAAGTCGCAGTTTCACGCCATCGGTGGTGATCACCTCCTGAACGGCAACACCAGCCACCGTCTGCGGTGGCTGTTCCCCAAGCAGTGCCTCGAGGCGGCGGCGCGAGTCCATGTCGGGCAGGCGCAGGTCGAGGCGGTCGTAATGGCTAGCCCCTCCGCAGCGATCCCGCAACGCCGCGAGGCGTTTCCCCAAAGGCTGGCCGCCCGCCACAAGAGCCTCAAGAACCAACATCGCTGCGAACAGGGCGTCCCGTTCCGGTAAGTGCATGCCGAAGCCGACGCCGCCGGATTCCTCGCCGCCGATGAGTACCTCTCCGCTCAGCATCTCGGCAGCGATGTATTTGAAGCCAACGGGCAGTTCGAGCACGGTTCGACCGAGATCCTCGGCAACCAGGCGCATCAGATCAGAGCCGCTCACGGTCTTCACAACAGCGCCAGGTAGTTGTTTCGACCCTGCTAGATGGTCGATCAGAAGCGGCATTAACTGCTGGGTGCTGCAGAAACAACCGGTTTCATCAACCGCTGCGATCCGGTCGCCATCGCCATCAAACACCAGGCCCACAGCTGGATGGCCAGATTGCATGGAGGCCTGTACGGCGGCGATCAGCTCTTTCAGGTGAGGGGCCAGAGGTTCCGGCGGGCATCCCCCGAAGAGAGGATCGCGGAGGCTACGGATCTCGGAAACGATCCCGTTGGCCTCGGCACCCAGGAGCTCCTGCACACAGCCTGCGGCGGAGCCATGCATCGGATCCACGATCACTTTCAGGCCCATGGAGTTCAGGCCCTGGGTGATGGCGCTCAAATCGAGCTTGTTGCGCAGCCCTTGGAGATGCTCGTTCCGAGCATCAAACCGTGGCAGGTCACCAGGAATAGGAACAGTGATTCCACCGGCGGCCAGGCGCTGTTCCACTGCAGCCGTGAAATCACCCTCCACGGAGCCGCCGAAGGGCCCTTTGATCTTGAGACCCAACCATTCCGGTGGGTTGTGACTGGCGGTGATCACGAGGGCTCCAAGGGCCTGGCGCTGGACCACAGCCCAGCTGCAGGCGGGCGTGGGCACCGCTGTGCTTGTCAGCAATGGATCCAGCCCAGCGCCGCGTACTGCGGCGGCGATCGCCTCGGCCAGCTCCGGTGCCAGAAAACGTCGGTCATAACCGATCACCACCGTTCGGCTTTTGTGGTCCTCAGGCGCCTGATAGGCCAGTTCCCGAGCAGCTGCAGCTGCCACCTGCAGGAGCCGTTCCACGGTGATGTCCACCCCAAGAATTCCGCGCCATCCATCAGTTCCAAAACGGATCGGTGCTGCAGTTAAAGGAAGAGGAGCCGACGCCATAGGAAGCCTGCGATGCATTGGATCTAGCAGCTGGCCGCCGTAACGTCGGCCCATGGGTGACACCCCCTCTGCTGACAAGCCGCTTACAGATCGTCTGCTGCGCAGCTGGACGCGCTGTCGGCGTCGCGCCTGGCTCGATCGCCATGGCGACGACCGGCAGCGGCTCTACACAGCCCACCGAACCCTCCAGCTCGACGATCAGCAGCGCAGTTTTGTGGCTCTCTTGACCAAGAAGCCTGGCCATGGACTGCAGGCCTGTGCGCAGGGTGAGGCCGGTGTGGTGGGGTTGCGGCTTCGCTCTACCACCCGGGATGGTCTGGCTGTTGAGGCTCATCCCGCTCTGCTTCAACGTCGAGCGGGCTCCAGTCGTTGGGGATCTTTTGTCTACCGACCTGTGCTGGCACGGCAGGGGCGACGGCTGACGCGCGAACACAGACTGCAGCTGGCCTTGGCCGGGCGTCTTCTCGAACGGTTGCAGCAAGCACCTGTCCCCGATGGCCTTGCCTTGGCTGGATCCGGTCGTCGCCTTGAGCGGGAAACAGTGCCGCTCGGTGGTGGACTCCAGCATCAGCTGGATGAGTCCCTGTCCAAGCTTGCGACGGATCTGAGTCGCCCCACTCCGCCGGCTCTGGCGGCGGACCGACGCAAATGCACGTTGTGCTCATGGCGTGGCGTGTGCAATGCCGACGCCGCCCGTGAAGGCCATCTCAGTGAAGTGAGCGGCATCGGTGCCAAACGCCGGGAGATGCTGATGGAGATTGGCATTGAAGGCCTGGCGGCTCTGGCCGACGCCGATCCGGAGCGACTGGCGCTGCAGCTCGAGCGATTTGGTGAGCAGCACGGTGCTGTGGCGGCACCTCTGGTGGCGCAGGCAAGGGCCCAACGCGATGGATGTGCTGAGCCACTGGCTGCACCACCAGTCCTTCCGGAACTGGCTGAAGCGCCTGGGGTTCTTTTGTATGACATCGAATCCGATCCTGATGCCCGCGACGATTTCCTCCATGGATTCGTGCGCTTGCCAAGAGGACTGGATGGTCGCTGGGATCCCTCGCTGGCGACTTATCACCCTTTGCTGGCGCTGCAGGAGCACGGGGAGGGGGCCTGTTGGACGCGTCTCCAACGGATGCTGCGGCTTTACCCCGATTGGCCCGTGCTCCATTACGGAGAAACCGAATCCCTAGCGCTGCGTCGCATGGCCCAGCGTCAGGGGATCGGGGATGGGGACCTGATGGCGTTGCGACGTCGGCTGGTGGATGTTCACGAGAGATTGCGCCGTCATTGGCGCCTGCCGCTGAACAGCTACGGGCTCAAGACCGTGGCGGATTGGCTTGGCTTCCGTTGGGGACAGACAGGCGTGGATGGAGCCCGGGCACTGCTTTGGTGGCGGCAGTGGCGGGGAACCGGCCCGGGGGACCGGGGCCACGTGCAGGCTCTGCGCTGGATTTTTGCCTACAACCGGGATGACGGTATGGCGACCTGGGCGGTGGCCGCCTGGTTGTTGGCGCAAGACGAAACGGAGCGGAAGGCTTAACGCCCGCTTGGTGGATCTTGAAAGGCTCCGGGGCGCTGCAGCGTCAAGGTCAGTGGATGGGGTCGGGACTCCGTGGTTTCGCTCTGCAGTTCCTCAGCCTCGAGCGCTTGTCGTCGGATCAGGGCCAGCCCACACTGGGGTTCACACGCGTTGGGATGAGCAACGCTGGTGATGCGTCCGGCTCGTTCACCGTTCAGGGTCAGCCCATCCCCTGGCTTGAGCTCTGCAGCCACTGGATCTGCGCATTGCCAGGAGCGCAACTGCTGTTTCACCGCACCGCGAGATCCCAGTTTGGCCAGGGTCTCTTGGCCCAAATAGCACCCCTTCTCGAGGTTCACCCACCCCGCCAGGCCCAGCTCAAAAGGATTGGTGTCGCCATTGATCTCTTCGGCGCCGAGGGGCCAGCCCTGCCGAAGCCGCCAGCGCTCCAGGTCGGCCGCGGTGCACGCTTGCGTTCGATCCCACGGCGGAGGAGGGTTGGCGTCGTGATCCAGCCAAAGCACGCTCTCCGGGCCTGGTGCTTGATCGCTACTTAAGTGCTGCAGGCGCCTTTGCTGTCGCGCTGGACCGAGCCTGACGCGGTCCGCTGGGAAGATCACACGATCCAGGCCTTTGGCCAGATGGTCAGAGTTTCCGTTGAGCACAAGCACGTCGGCGCCTTGATCGTCGAGGCGCAGCTCCAGCAGCGCCTGCACCCGGCCCGTGGCATTGAGCCAGCACGCCTGAAGCAACTGCCCTAAGGCTGCGCCGTCCACCCTGGCGCTTGTCTGGCCATGCAGGAATCCCGCGCAGCCCGAACCCTCGAGTCGGATGACATCAAAGTGTGCGTCCCAGAGGAGGGCTTGTGATTTCGATCCATCCATCGTCAAGCCGTCAGCTCCTTGGCGCGGGTTGCCACCTGGTGCAGTTTGAACAGGCTGACCAGCTCGAGATCGGTCGCGGCCATCGCGGCGCTGCCCCCTTCCTCACGATCCACGATCGTCACAACCCGACCCACGTTGTACCCCGCCTCACGCAGTTGCTGCACGGCTTTGATCGATGAGCCACCGGTGGTGACGACATCTTCCAGCACCGTGACGCGGGCGCCTGGCTCGGGCAGAGGCCCCTCGAGCCAGGCGCCAGTGCCATGGCCCTTTGCCTGTTTGCGCACGATCAGGGCATCGAGTGCACGACCTTGCTGCGCGGCTGCCATCGCCACACCGCTCACCAGGGGATCAGCACCGAGGGTGAGTCCCCCCACTGCAACGGCCTCTATGTCCACCAGCGCGAGCATCGCTGGACTCAGCAGGGCCAGGCCGCTGCCACTGAGAGCGACGGGCTTGCAGTTCACGTAATGGTCGCTGCTGCGGCCGGAGGCCAAGGTGAAGTGTCCAAACCGATAGGCCTCCCGCGCCAGGCGGTCGAGAAGAACATCGCGATCCATGGATGGGTCGGAACGATCGGTCATGGGGGGCTGGTGCACGGCGAATCCTCTGCCTAGTTTGCGCGCAGAGTTGCCTCCGTTCCGTGGCCAGGCGTCGCCCCAGCCCCTTGCTTCTGTTCATTCCTCTGGCCCTGTGTCCCAAAGGAATGGCCAGACCCATGGTCTGCACCACAACGTTGGAGGCACCTGCAGGGATCTCGGCTTCGGCTGAGGCCGTCGCCCAGCAGCCTGTGGAGGTGACTCGATGTGCCCCTGTGGAGGCCACCGAAGCCCTGGTGGAGCGTCGTTTCTACACATGGACGTCGTCTTATGCCCGAGGGGTCGACCTCCTACACCAGGTCACCGATTTGTTCGGAATCGCGCTAGCTGGGTCCGATGGCCAGCGATTGATGGGCCTGGGGTTCCCTGATCAGACCATCATCTGGGATGGATCTGCACTGCAGAACACCACCCGAATCCTGCTTGAAGAGCAGAGCGCACCGATTCCCTGGCGCACGGTTGATTTATCCAATGGATTTGGCAGCAGTCTGGCGGAGGAGATGCAGCAGCCCCCGTCCGTGCTCAAGCCGTCACCAAACCCCTTTCCTGCTGTTCGGGCTCTGTGGTAAGACCTCAATTGTGGGGGTCTAGCAATCTGGTGAATGCAGCGAACTCATAATTCGCCTAAGGCGAGTTCGATCCTCGCGACCCCCATCCCCTCTCCCGAATGCGCCCCCTTCTGCTGATCGCGCTGCTGGTTCTGCCGGCTCTGTTTTCAGCAGCCGAGGTGGCGCTGCTGAGGCTCAGACCGAGTCAGGTGCATGAGTTCAGCGAGCAAGGTCGCCCCGGTGCTCAAGCCCTGCAAAGGCTGCAGCGTCGCCTGCCGACAGCGCTGCTTATGACCCAGTTCGGTACGACGCTCTCACTGGTGGCGCTTGGCTGGACGGGGCGGGGTTTCGGTCAGCGCTGGTGGCCGCTTGATACGCCCGCCGGTCGCTGGTGGGATCTCGCCTGGTTCCTCGTACTAGTGGTGATGGCCACCTTGCTTGCGGGGCTGTTGCCCCGGGCCTGGGTGCTGAGTCGTCCCGAATCCTCAGCGCTGCAGCTAGGGCCAGTGCTGGAGGGAGCGATTCGGGCGCTGCAGCCACTGCTCACGATCCTCGATGCTCTGGCCACACTTCTTCTGCGACTCGCCGGCCTCAGCCAGCGCTGGGGAGCCACCGTCTCCGCGCTGTCGGCCAGTGAGCTGGAGACCTTGATCGAAAGCGGCGGTGTGACAGGACTCAAGCCCGATGAACGCAACATCCTTGAGGGTGTGTTTGCTCTGCGCGATACCCAGGTGAGAGAGGTGATGGTTCCCCGCTCAGGGATGGTCACCCTGCCGGTTGAGGTTCGTTTCGCTGGGTTGATGGAGGCAGTGCATCGCACCCGTCATGCTCGTTTTCCCGTGATCGGTCAATCGCTCGATGACGTGCGTGGTGTTCTCGATCTCAGGCGCCTTGCGGAACCGATCGCCCGGGGAGAACTGAAGGAAGACTCTTCGTTAGAGCCCTACCTGATGCCTGCTGAGACCGTTCTGGAAACCAGCAACCTCGCTGAGCTCTTGGCGATCATCCGTTCAGGCCATCCCCTTCTTCTCGTTGTGGATGAACATGGCGGCACGGAGGGCCTGGTCACCGCCGCTGATCTCAATGGCGAAATCGTCGGCGATGAGCCAGCGGAGGAGACCGATGAACCCGATCTTCAACCGGTGGAAGGTCAACCGGGGACCTGGCTCGTCGCAGGCGACTTGGAGATCTTCGAGCTGAACCGCCAGCTGGCACTTGATTTGCCAGAGGCCAGCGACCATCACACTCTGGCTGGTTTTTTGCTGGAGAAGCTTCAGCACATCCCCTCGCCAGGGGAAGCACTGCGTCATAACGGGCTCCAGTTTGAGATCTTCGCCATGGCGGGCCCCCGCATCGTGCGGGTGCGCTTGGTGCTTCCAGACCAGGAGGTTTCCACCCAGGATTCTCCAAATCCAGAAGAGCTGTAATTCCGTTTCACTAACCGTTCAGTCGATCAACGATAATCAGCGCGTTCGCGCAGGCTCGTTGATGACCGACACCATGGTTCCGGTGAAGGTCGGCGTGATCGGCATCGGCAACATGGGCTGGCACCATGCTCGCGTTCTCAGCCTGCTGAAAGACGCTGACCTGATCGGCGTGGCCGATCCGGATGAGGCCAGAGGGGCGCTGGCCAGGGAGCAGTTCGGATGTCGCTGGTTCGCTGACTACCGCGACATGTTGAGTGAAGTTGAGGCCGTTTGCATTGCCGTTCCGACACTGCTCCATCACTCCGTGGGTCTGGCCTGTCTTGAAGCCGGTCTGCACGTTTTGATCGAAAAGCCCATCGCTGCAAGTCAGGAGGAGGCAGCCGCTCTGATTGATGCAGCGAGTAAGGGCGGACGTCTGCTTCAGGTTGGTCATATTGAGCGGTTCAATCCTGCCTTTCGTGAGCTCACCAAAGTGGTGGCCAATGAGGAGGTTGTTGTGTTGGAGGCACGCCGGCACAGTCCCCACGCAGACCGCGCCAATGATGTCTCCGTGGTTCTGGATCTGATGATTCACGATCTCGACCTCGTTCTTGAACTCGCCGGTTCGTCTGTGGTGCATCTGTCCGCGGCCGGTGGTCGCAGTTCTTCAGGTCCGATCGACTACGTCAATGCCACGCTCGGGTTCGAGAACGGCGTGGTGGCCAGTCTCACCGCCAGCAAAATGAGCCACCGCAAGATCAGAAGCCTTAGCGCCCACTGCCGCTCCAGCCTGGTGGAGACGGACTTTCTCAATCACAACTTGCACATCCACCGCCGCGCCCACGAGTGGTATTCGGCTGACCATGGTGAGCTGCTCTACAGAAATGACGGGTTCATTGAGGAGGTGAGCACCACCTCCATCGAACCCCTCTACGCCGAGCTCGAGCATTTCTTGCAGTGCGTGCGAGGCCAGGAAACTCCAGCGGTGGATGGGCAACAGGCCTCAAGGGCCTTGCGATTGGCTGATTTGATCGAGCAGGCGGTCGAACAACCTGGTGTTGGCATTCCGCTTGAGGCGCCGATCTGAGTTGGGTCTCCCTCGCCTCAGGTGCTCAGGTCAAGTGAGATTGTCCTGATCGGCGAGCTGACGCAGGGCCTCGATCTGCCAGTGACGGCAGAGGGCAGGGGATGACCGGTAAAACTGATCCCATGCACTGGCTTTGTGCTGGGCGTAATCAGCTTCCGTTAAGTCGGGGTGGGTGGCGTGCCATCCCACGCGAACGGCATGACCGATCACCACATCCAGCGCGATGTCGTCATCGATCTGGATCTTGGGATTGGCGGTGGTAAAAGCCATCAGTGAGAGCAGACTTTCCGTGCACAGTTGCCGGTACTCGGGCGCGGTGATTCGGCTCAGAAGATGTTCAACTTGGATCGCGAAGTTGCGCTCGCCGGGTGTTTTCTCCAGCAGGAGGGCACTGGTCAGGCGATTGCGGCGTTCAAGTTTGTCTCCAATCACCAAGCCCCGGCAGTGGTGCAGAAGCGACCAGATGCCTGCATAAAACTCCTTGGGGACTTGCTGGAGGGAGCCAAGACGGATGCGATGTTGGAGCCAGTCATTTCCACCGGGACCCGTTTCAAGGGGGGACGGCACACTCCATTGCACCGTCCCGCGCACATGCAGCAACTCCCGCCGCTGCAAGGCGTCGCGGGCATGATCGACATCCTCCAACACCGTACGTAGCCGTTGGCCAAGGCGGTGCGGCGGTTCATCACACACGGCTTCGAAGGCTTCGTCCTGGCTGAGTTGTCGTTCAGCAGCAAGCTCAGACGTGAGCAGCAGCAGCAACTGTCCGAGCTGGAAGGTCAGAGAACCTCGGATCATGTCCGGTTCGCGCCGAGCGATTCCGTCGAGCGCCAGCAAGAGTTCCTGCTGCAGCATCCACTCGCGACCGTCACTGCCGCATGTTTGCTCGATCAGGGCTGCAATCTCGTGGCTGGACACGGGAGTGCTCAGTCGTGAAACCTTGGTGTAATTCCGTCCAACCACCACCTGCTTCTGCCGGCTGAGCAGGTCGATGAGTGCATCGTCGAGCTGCGGGTGAACGAGTCCCATGGCACCGGCGCAGCGACGGGCCACGTTCCAGTCCTCCTGCTGCAGCCCCCGTCTGTAAATCTCTTCCAGCAAGGTCTTGATCTCCACCGGAGCACCCTGGGGGCCGCTCAGGATCGATGCGCTTCCCAGCCTGCGCGTGAGTAACTCCAGTACTTCGGCCTGCTCTCGCAGGGAGTTGCTGGACCAGAGACGGCGCCGCAGCTCCTCCAAGGATGTGTCGTCCAGCTCCTGTTCCTGGGCAGCGGTGAGATCACTCAGATCTGTTGAGGCCCGCAGCAGTTGTTTGGCACTGGGGGCGGCGGGTAGACCGGCGGTCCCCAGCGAACCCGGCAGTTCATGCCACTGGGCGCTGGCCGCCAGGGTTTCTAGGGTTGCAAATTCCACATTCACTTCCTCCACGGAACCACTGCCGAGGCGCTCTGTAAGGGCGAGCAGATGCGTGTCACCCCGCTCCAGCAAGGAGGCTTGCACCGGAATCAAAAGCAGGGGTGAGCCAGGCCCCTGCCAGTGTCTCTGCAGCAGATGCAGCTCGTTCACCACACTGTCCACCAGGTGTCTGGGATCGTGACTGAGGTAAAACGTTCCCTCCTCAAGGACTGCGGGAAGGAAGGCCAGCTGCCTCTCACCCAGTCGGTAGAGCCTTGCGCTGGCAGCAGTCTCAGGTCGCAGAGGCGGATGACCGCTCAGGCCGAGAGCCTCGTCAACGCCGACAGCGCCCAGGTGTTGCCGCAGTGCATCGGAGCTCAGAACCTCGATCCCTGCAGTCTCTAAATCGCAGACCGGAAGGCCCAGCTCCTTCAGCCGCGAGGCCACGGTGGAATCGTTGGGTACCAGGCAGACCAGCACCGACTCGGCGCCAAGAACGGACGGAAGACGTCGGCCGCAGGGATCGAGGTCTGCCGCCTCGATCAGCCCATCCATCAGCATCTCTCCAAGCCAGGCCAGGCTCTGCGTCCAAAGCAGGGGGACATTGTCATTGGCGACCCGTTTCTGGCTCCCTGGGACTTGGCGTTCACGCTCCAGGGCTTCGGCAGGAACGAGGTACAGCTCCGGGTAAAGCATCTGGCCGTTGCGTTCCACGCGTAGAGCTTCCAGGCGATGGCGCCACTGCCTGGCTTCATCCCAGCGCTCCTCAAAACAGGCGGTGACCAGTTCATACGCCAAGAACAGGGGCCACTCCGACTCGACCCCCTCAAACGTGGCCAGTTCATCGCATTCGTAGTGCAGTCGGGTGATGTCTTCCACCACGGTCTGGTGGCCGTCGCGCCGGAAGCGCTTGTACCCGTAGAGGCCGCCCAGTTCCCTGCGGATGCGTCGGGCCGTGCGTTCGACGAGCTCAGGATCCTCGAGAGCCCAGGCGGGATAGCCGATCACCGAAAGGCAGGCGCTGTCCACTTCTTTGCTGGCGGATTCGCGAGGGAGAAGCCCTTGCAGCGCTCGCCGGAGACGCACCACCGCACCATGGGGGATCAGGACGGTCACGCTGCCATCGCCGTGCGCGGCAAAGAGATCCACGCCGTCCAGAGCCTCTAGGGCCGCCTTCGCCATGCCGATCGAGCTGGCATTGCGTTCTGGCAGTCCGTGGTTGCCCTTATCTCCCCGTTCCCAGATGCCGTAATCGGGGGTCTGGTAAGCCCGGGCGACGTAATAAACCAGGTTCTGAATGAAGGCCGCTTCATGGCGGTTGTGGATCACGGCCAGGCCACTGCGGCTCAACTGGGCCAGTTGGAGCAGAAAGAGTGATGTGGCATCCAGCTGGAGGTGCCCCCAGCCGTCATCGGGCACCACCGGTTCACCATTGCGGCTGTCGTACTTGGCATGGAGTGCATCCAGCGGATCCAGGCTGTGCTTGAAGCGTTCAACCTTTTCCGCCTGTCGCATCATGGCGCTGAGCAGTCCGCGCATAAGGTCGACCACCCGCTGCTCCAGTTCCCAACTGCGTTGGCATGGGCCTAGGAGTTTGCGGTGGGCAATGGCTAGTCCCCAAACGCACTGGATCGAGTACACGCAGTCGCGAACCCAGGCATCGCCGTAGTTGCCATGAACGGTGTGAGCTGTGCTCGCCGGAAGGAGTCCGCTGAGAGGGTTCTGCCGTTGCAAGACCACGGCTTCAATGGCGCTGTCCAGGTGCTGCAACTGGACCAGCTTCTCTTGGTCATTCCCGGCAACCGGATGGGACAGAACCATGGCCTCGCGTTCGACCGGACTTAGATTCTCACTCGGAGCCGTTTCGGAGATGGAAACAATCAGCACTGGCCCGCGAGATCGCCGTCGCTGCCACGTTCTTGGGGTTCCTGTTGACGCTTGCCGGGACGTGGCGGCTGCTGCCATCGGCCTGCATGGAGAGGGTGGCGGTCAGATCGTGACGCTCAATGCTGAGATGACGATGCGGGCCCGTCAGGACGCAGAACTGGGTGCGGTGATCGCCCAGGCCGACCTGGTGGTTCCGGATGGAGCGGGAGTGGTCTGGGCCTTAGGTCGCCAGGGGGTCAGGGTGCGTCGCAGCCCTGGAATTGAGCTGGCTTGGTCACTGCTCAGCTATGCCGAAGCCCATCACTGGTCCGTCGCCCTGGTGGGTGGTTCACCCGAGGTGATGGAGTGTTTGAAGACCACGCTGGCTCGGAGCCATCCCCGCTTGAGGTTGCTGATGGCAGAACACGGATTTCAAGCGTCAGATGCTTGGCCAGCTCTGGAGTCTCGTCTGCGTGGTCTGCGGCCTGATCTCGTGCTGGTGGCTCTTGGTGTGCCCCGTCAGGAAGTCTGGGCGAAGAGCATGCGTCAGTCCCTTCCAGGTCTCTGGATGGGTGTGGGCGGCAGCTTCGATGTCTGGTCCGGCCTCAAGCAGCGCGCACCGGAGTGGACCAGTCGACTGCAGATGGAATGGCTGTTCAGGCTGCTCCAGGACCCATCACGCTGGCGGCGTTATCTGGTGCTCCCCCAATTCGCTTGGGCTGTGCTTCGAACCGGCGGTCGTCGGCGTTAACGCGCTTAACGAAAGCCCACAGAGGCCTGCCAAACGAAGGCCAGAAGCAGGAAAAACACTGGGATGATCGGCAGGATGTCGATCAGTGGGCCGAATGCCTGGTAGGCCTCGGGAAGTTGGGCCAGCAGGTCAAGGGAGAAGGCAGCCATCCCGGCGAACAGTTCGGTCAGTGAGCGGACGCTACCACGTGTGATGGGCCGGTGAGTCCTCGTTCCAGGGACGGAAATCCTCTGCAAAACAGCCGTCGCGAATGGCGCGTTCCATGGCACTGGTGAAGCGGATCAGATGCGTGAGGTTGTGCAGGCTCAGCAGGGTCAGTCCAAGCAGCTCTTCACTACGAATCAGGTGGTGTAGATAGGCCCGGGTGTGCTGCTTGCAGGCGATGCAGGGGCATGTGGGGTCGAGCGGTGTGTGGTCGTGCCGGAAGCGGGCGTTGCGGAGGTTCCAGCGTTCCCCGGCCACCATGGCTGTGCCGTGCCGCCCTAGGCGGGTGGGGAGCACGCAGTCGAACAGATCGATTCCATTGGCGACAGCGACTGCCATTTCCTGCAGCGTGCCGATGCCCATCAGGTACCGCGGACGGTCATGCGGAAGCAGGGGCGTGACCTGCCGAACAATGCGGTGCATGTCCTCCACCGGCTCTCCTACGCTGACGCCACCGATGGCGATGCCTGGGAGGTTGAAGTCGGCGACCGCTCTCGCGCTGGCTTCCCGCAGGTGGGGGAAGCATCCTCCTTGCACGATCCCGAACAGGGCCTGGTCGGTGCGCGTGTGGGATGCCACGCAACGTTCGAGCCAGGCATGGGTGCGCCGGCTTGCTTCCTCCACATCATTTTCCGTGGCTGGGTAGGGGGGGCACTGGTCAAACGCCATGGCCACATCCGCTCCCAGCGCCATCTGGATCTCCATCGACCGTTCCGGCGTCAGCAGGATGCGGCTGCCGTCCCGGGGATTGCGGAAATCAACGCCATGGTCGTCGATGCGATTGAGGTCCCCCAGGCTGAACACCTGGAATCCCCCTGAATCGGTGAGCATCGGGCCCTGCCAGCCCATGAAGCGATGCAGCCCGCCGGCGGCCTCCACCACGGCTTCACCGGGTTGGAGATGCAGGTGGTAAGTGTTTGAGAGCACCATCTGTGCTCCCGTGGTGGCGAGTTGATCGGCTGTGACGCCCTTCACGGTGGCCAGCGTTCCTACGGGCATGAAGCGCGGCGTACTCACCGGTCCATGGGGAGTCTCAAAACAACCGCAGCGTGCAGCGGTGTGCCGGCATGTTGCGTTGATCTGGAAGTCGAACACCCGCATCTCCGCCCAGGTCTTGACCCTACGGTGAGGTCAGATCGCCGATGCTGCCCCCTGAGGATCGCTTCTTTGTTCTGGCTTCGGGATCTTGCCGGTGCCTGGATTTTCTATTCAGTACTGCCCGCCTGGCCTTGGCCTTCACCACGGTTCGAGCGCATTGCCCGCTTTGCTCCCTGGATCGGTCTGGTGATCGGTGGCCTGCAGGCGTTGCTTTGGCTCCTGCTCAGTGCCATGAACTGGTCGGCTGAGAGCTGTGCCTTGATGGTCATTGCCCTGGGAGCCTGGCTCACGGGAGGATTGCATGTCGACGGCCTGATGGACACGGCCGACGGTCTGGCTGCAGGGCAAGAGCGATGCCTTGAAGCCATGGACGACAGTCGTGTCGGAGCCAGCGGTGTTCTGGCCTTGCTGCTTGTTGTGCTTCTGCAAGCGGGGGCCTTGATCAGGCTGGGGACATGGGGCCCGCTCGCGCTGGTGATGGCTGCTGTGATCGGCAGGATCGCTCCTCTCGCTGCAATGGCACGGTTTCCCTACCTTCGCCAAGGCGGGACTGCGGCCTTTCATCGCCAGCATTGGCGCGGGTTCTGGGACTGGTTTCCGGCCCTGGTGCTGGTTCTCCTCCTGACCATTGGAGTGGCTTGCGCAGTGCCCAATTCCTTTGTGGCCGTGTCTTTTTTGCTTGTGCTGGGACTGGCGGCGGCACTGCTGATGGTGGAGTGTTTGGGAAAGCGCCTGGGTGGTCACACCGGCGATACCTACGGAGCCTGTCTCGTGTGGGGGGAGACGTTCACTCTTTTCAGTTCAGCGCTGCTGTTTCCTGTTCTGTGGGGGGCAGGCTGAGCAGAAAGGCATTGCCCTGAGTCGGTAGACACGGATCAAGTTCAGCCGGTGAATGCAAGAGTTCGAGACGTCCTCCCCGTTGCTGGGCCAGTGACTGCGCCAGGGCCAGACCGAGACCTGAGCCGGCTCGTTCGCGGCTTGTACTTCCACGCACCCCCTTGAGAAAAATTCGCTTTCGTTCATCCGCAGGGATCGGGGGGCCGGCATCCCACACGCATACCCCATGGTCGTGCAGGTGCAGGCCTAGGTCACAGCCATTGGGGCTGTAGCGAAAGGCATTGTCAAGCAAGTTGGCCACGATCTCTGCCGTCACGGCATCGGCCGCCGGACGTTGTCTGTGCGTCCAGTTCGGCCATTGCTTTGGTTCTTGCCACAACCTTCCCTGCAGTGCGGCCGTCGCAGCGGCGCGTTCCACCAGAGGGCTCAACAGGTCGGCAATTGTGAGATCGGGTGCATTGGAAGGCACCGGTGGTAGCAGCAGTGGGGTGGAGTTCTCTGGCTCAAGCCGCAGGTCCTCCCGGCCGATCTGGTCAAGAGAGCTCACGTAGCGATCGAGCTGCACTTGTTCGCGGATCAGGTTTTCCACCAGCGGTCGCTGTTGGTCGTCAGGACCCAGGCGTCGCAACAACAACTGGGCATAGGTCCGGAGAGCAGTCAGCGGGTTGCGCAGCTGATGGACCATCACGGAGAGCTGTTGGCGTTGCCCGTTCAGTTGCCCGTTTAGCCGTTCCTGCTCGAGTTCCAGTCCGAGGATGCAGGCCAGTGTTTCGGCGCAGGTCTGCAGGCGGGGAGCTGGGGCCACAGGCTGTCCATCGTCTGCGTGCTGTTCAGACCGCAGCACCCCCAGCAGCAAGGAGCCATGACGTAGGGGGTACCAGCGTCGTTCTGGTGCTGAACTGCGCATATTTGGATCTTGCGCAATTGATGCAGGTAGAGCGGCATCCTGCGGTGCCTGGGCAACCAAAGTGAGGCTTGGTGTGTTCTCTCCGTTTCGTTCGGTGAGGTATAAGGCCAAGCGATCGGCGACTCCGTCGGTGATCAGAAGGCTCAAATGCTGTTGTGCCAGAGCCAGAAACCGATCAGAGAGATGCATCAGCGAGGAAACGCTCAGACGGTCAAAAGTGCGACAGACATCGTCGGCTTGCCAATTCAGAAAAAAGTCTTAAGATCAGATGAACGACCAAAGGGCTCGATCTCGTGGAGATCGGACTCAGTCGATTGTTTGATCGAGGTTGCGCTTTCAGCACGACCAAGGCTACAGCAGAGGTTGATGAATCCTCTGCTGTCTTCGTCATCACTGTCGAAGATTTCAACGGTGCGTCTCCTCATGGCCGATGCGGTTTAACGAACCGCATCGTCAGAAGGAACGCAGATTTTGGGTGCTCGTGATGAGCCACCTGCGGTATGCGCTGAATTCACGGCTCTCCCCGCTCTTTCACTGTCCTTTCCTTTCTCCCCACTTCGGGTCGACGATTTCCATGTCAAAGAAGCGCAAGCGGATCAGCCGCCGTCGTCTTGCCGGCCAGAGGGTTCTTGCCCATGTTCCGACGTTCCATCTGGAAACCGGTGAGCACAAGCCTGTCACAGCAGCCCGTCGCTTCATTGCGGAAGGCGGACTGGTGCCTCCTGCCCTTCTGAACGTTCGGCGCAACGAGCACACCACCGACCGTTTCTTCTGGGGTGAAAAGGGCCTGTTCAGCGCTCAGTACGCCGAAGAGAACCATTTTCTGTTTCCATCCTTGCGCTTGATTGTCGACAAGGTCGGCGAAGAGGTGATCTTCGAGGGCCTCGAGCTTGCCTCCGACGACTGGGAGGAGATGGAGGAATACGAATACGCGTTCGTTTGAGCCGACTGCCTAGGAGTCCTGGCTGATTGGCTTCAGCCAGGACTGCATGGCCTGAATCATCTGAGGCTGAGTGCTCTCAGGAATGGTGTGCCCTCCTGAGAAAGTAATCAGCTGGCAAGTCTGGCTCTCGCCCCCCAGTTGTTCTGACAATCTCTTTTGTGCTTCGAAGGGCACGATGTCATCGTTCCGGCCGTGGATAAGCAAGACAGGCGGTCGTTCTGTTCTCGGTTGCCAGCCGGGGTGCGGATAGGCACTGCAGGCGATGATTCCCGCCAAAGGGAGTTGGCATCCCACATCGATGGCCATGGCGCCGCCTTGGGAAAACCCCAGCAGGACTGTTCTTGAAAGCGGAATTTGCCGTTGATCGCCCCCCTCCAGGCGCTCTCTTAACTGGCTCACAGCCTTGGGAACATCGGCCCACTGAGGTGGAAATAACCCATACCACTGGCGCCCAAAACCCGCCGGATGAGGTTCAGGGGCATGTAAGGCCATGCGCTCCATGGCTAGTCCAGAGCCTGCAACGAGCGAATCTCCTAAAGGAATCAGATCATTTGCATCAGCCCCCCAGCCGTGCAGAAGCACCAGACGTGTCTGGGGGTGTTCCTCGCCGCAATGGATCAGGAGGTCGCCCATGGATGACTTGATCGACTGCTGCGTAGGTTGGCGAATGGTGTCCCCTGTGTCCTGCTCCCATGGCTCCCACAGCGCTGCTCAGTGTGTCTGACAAGAGTGGTCTGGTGCCACTGGCCAAGACCCTGCATGAACGTTATGGGTATCAGCTTCTTTCCAGTGGCGGCACGGCCAAGGTGTTGAAGGAGGCCGGCCTGCCGGTCACGCCAGTGGCAGAGCACACCGGTGCCCCCGAGATCCTTGGTGGTCGTGTGAAGACGCTCCACCCCCGCATCCATGGCGGAATCCTGGCTCGTCGTGGTGATCCAGAGCATGAAGCGGATCTTCTGGCTCAGCAGATCACACCGATTGATGTGGTGGTGGTCAATCTGTATCCCTTCCGTGAGACCGTCGCTGATCCCGCTGTGGATTGGGAGCGTGCGATTGAGAACATCGACATCGGAGGGCCCACGATGGTGCGTTCCGCAGCCAAGAACCATGAACACGTGGCTGTACTGACGGATCCGGACCAATACGACCGCTTTCTCCAGGATCTGGCTCAATCAGGAGGAACCGTGAGTTCTGGGCTGCGGCGGCGGCTTGCCCTGGAGGCGTTTGCTCACACAGCGGCCTATGACGCTGCGATCACGCGCTGGATGCAGAGCAGGTCTGAGCTGCAGCAAGTCGATGACCCTTCAGCAACTGCGCTCCCATTTTTGCAAGCACTGCCCCTGCGTCAGCGGCTGCGTTATGGAGAGAATCCTCACCAACGTGCGGCCTGGTACAGCGCACCCAAGACTGGCTGGGGAGGTGCCATCCAGTTGCAGGGAAAGGAGCTGAGCACCAATAACCTTCTCGATCTTGAAGCAGCCCTCGCCACGGTGCGGGAATTTGGCTACGGCAAGGGTGGGGCCTACCCGGCTTTGCGTCCGGCGGCTGTTGTGGTCAAACACACCAATCCCTGCGGAGTGGCGGTCGCCGATGGCGAAGCAGCCGCTCTCACCCGAGCCCTGGATGGCGATCGGGTCAGTGCCTTCGGGGGCATTGTGGCGGTCAATGGTCGCGTGGATGCCCACGCTGCCCGTGAACTCACCAGCTTGTTCCTGGAGTGCGTGGTGGCGCCGGAGTATGCGCCTGAGGCCAGAGAGATTCTCGCGTCGAAGGGCAATCTCAGGGTTTTGGAGCTTCCACCCACTGCCATCGATGCTGCCGGGCATGACCATGTGCGCAGCATCCTGGGTGGTCTGCTGGTTCAGGATCTCGATGACCATCCGGTCGCGGCGGACGGGTGGACGGTGGCCACCGAGCGGGCTCCCAGTCAGGCTGAGCACGATGACCTGTGCTTCGCCTGGCAGTTGGTCCGTCATGTCCGCTCCAATGCCATCGTCGTGGCCAGAGACGGTCAGAGCCTCGGAATCGGCGCAGGCCAGATGAATCGGGTTGGATCAGCCCGAATCGCCCTCGAGGCTTCAGGGGATCGTGTCCGCGGTGCCGTCCTTGCCAGTGACGGCTTCTTCCCATTCGATGACACGGTGCGACTGGCTGCGCAGCACGGCATCACGGCTGTGATTCACCCTGGTGGCAGCAAACGTGACGAGGATTCCGTCAAAGCCTGCAACGAATTGGGGCTGGCGATGCTGCTAACAGGCCGGCGACATTTTTTGCACTGAGTTTTTCAGTACCGCTTTTGATGACCACGGAGTCCTAACCTCGCGCCAACCTCCACGGGATGACCTGTGATGACGCTTGCCGCGCTGCCTTTCGCCTTGAGTTTTGTTCACCCACTGATGATGTGGATGTTGCTTTTGGCATCTGCCTATGCGATGTATCTGGGAATTAAAGCCAAGAAGACCCGCACGGGAACGCCTGAAGAGCGCAAGGCTTTGATCCCTGGAAAGTTCGCCCAGCGTCATTTCCGTTGGGGTGGAGTGCTGCTTGGACTGATCGTTCTGGGCAGCATTGGCGGCATGGCGGTCACCTATCTGAATAACGACAAGCTGTTCGTTGGCCCTCACCTCCTAGCCGGTCTCGCCATGACCGCCATGATCGCGGTGGCGGCGTCCCTGACTCCGTTCATGCAGCAAGGCAATCTGATTGCCCGTAAAGCTCATGTGGGTCTCAACATGGGGATGATGACTCTCTTCCTCTGGCAGGCGGTCAGTGGAATGCAAATTGTCAACAAGATCTGGTCGAGTCGCTGACTGCTCCTGGGCTGATCAGAAGGTGGCCCGCCTGCGTGGCGGGCAAGCCAGCCCATGGGTTCCATGAAAATCTTCCTGCACCTTCCAAGTGAGTCGTCGTGAAATCTGTCTCACGATCTGACGCAGCAGTCGATCACCGCTGGATTGCACCAGGCCATCGGGAAGCATGGTGATCACTTTGGGAAGTGAGATCCAGATGCTGAGATCAAGCTCCCAGCGCACACAAGTTGCAGGGAGACCCTGGTCAACGTCCTTGATCAGGTTGAGATCAGCCTGAAAATCAACGTCGTAGAGCGCAGCCAATGCTGGATCCACCGCCGGCAGCTTTACCGTTTCGATGGCATAGGTGCCTTCATGGCCAGGCAGCAGGCGCAACGCAATGGTCGGCTCTACCTCAAAGCCAAAATTCCCGAACCTCCCGAGAGTGAGGACATAAGTCTGGGCGTCCAGTGCCTCCACCTCCATCGGAGCGGCGCTGCGGCGGAACCAATCGTCATGTCGATCGAGGTAGCTAGCCACCACCACAGGGCTGGCGCGCATCTCCATGCAGTCGCTGAAGTGGCTGCGGTAACAGCGCACCTGTGGATCCTGGCCATGGCGAGAGCGAAGGGAATCGGCTGGTGGTCTCGACACGAGCAGCACGGATGAGCGTCCCTGGAGGGGTGATCCCCAAGATCAACCAATGTAAAGCGAGCGGGTCCTTCAGTTTTCCTCGCTGAGACTGATCAATTGCTGGATCACGTGTTCCACCACACGATCCGGGGTGGAGGCGCCGGATGTGATGCCCACCGTGACTGTTCCGCCTGGCAGGAAATTTTGTTCGCGGATGAGTTCTTGACCGAGAGGCTTGTGTTCAATGCTGTTGTCGGCGCTGATTCGCTCCGGTGTGTCGATGTGGAACGAACGGATGCCGCGGTTGATGGCGATTTCCTGAAGATGCGTTGTGTTGGAGGAGTTGTAGCCGCCAATGACCACCATCAGGTCGAGGGGTTCATCCACAAGAGAAAACATTGCGTCCTGGCGTTCCTGGGTGGCATCGCAGATGGTGTTGAACGCCAGGAAATGCTCATTGAGTTGCGTTGGGCCGAATTTGCTGAGCATGGTGCGTTCAAACAGGCGACCGATCTCTTCGGTTTCCCGTTTGAGCATCGTGGTTTGGTTGGCAACGCCGAGTCTCTTTAGATCCTGATCTGGGTCGAAGCCTGGAGAGCAGGCTTTGGAAAAGCGAGCCATGAAGCTGTCTCGGTCCCCTTCACCGAGGATGTAATCCGCAACGATCTGTGCCTCTTCCAGATCAAGAACCACGAGGTAGGTACCAGCGAAGGAGCTGGTGGCCAAGGTTTCCTCATGCTTCACCTTGCCATGAATGATTGAGGTGAAGGTCTGCTTCTTGTGCTTCTCCACAGTGTTCCAAACCTTGGAGACCCAGGGGCAGGTGGTGTCAACGATGTGGCAGCCCCGTTCGTTGAGCAGTTGCATTTCCTGAACCGTTGCGCCGAAGGCCGGAAGGATCACCACATCTCCGGACGTAACACCTGAGAAGTCCTTCACACCCTGCTCAACAGGGATGAACTGAACGTTCATCTCACGGAGATGGTCATTCACTGAGGGGTTGTGGATAATTTCGTTGGTGATCCACAAACGCTCACCGGGGTAGTGCTTGCGTGTTTCGTAGGCCATGGCGACAGCGCGCTCCACCCCCCAGCAGAAGCCGAAATCCTTGGCCAGGCGTACCTGAAGCCGACCATGATTGAGTTGGTAGCCGTTGTCTCGGATGGATCCGATCAGGCTGCTTTGGTAGGCCTGCTCAAGGCTTCCTGCTACCTCATCGGCACGTCCGAAACCTCGGCGGTTGTAGCGATCTGAATGGTGCAGGGAGCGCTTGAAGGCGTGGGTATCCATAGCCGCGGCGACGATGCGATGACTCTATGGGCTGTGGGTCAGGCTTGGCTCATCTGCTTGAGACAGGGCAACCCTTTCCATAAAAAAGCCCCGGCATTGTGGCCGGGGCTCTAAGACAAAAACTGGTGATCAGTTTCCGGCAGAAGCGAAGTCCGGATAGGCCTCCATGCCGTGCTCACCGATATCGAGACCGATGGTCTCTTCTTCCTCGGTGACACGGATGCCTCCGAAGAGTGCACCAATGATGCTCCAGGCAATCCAGCAGGTCACCAGTGCCCAGATGGCATAGGCAGCACAACCGAGAGCTTGAATGCCGAGCTGCTCAACTCCACCACCGACAAGGAGTCCAAGAGGTGAGCCATCACCCTGGATGTCAAAACCCCAGAGTCCAACGACCAACGTTCCCCAAACTCCACAGACACCGTGGACAGAGAAAGCTCCAACGGGATCATCAATTCCTGCTGAATCGAGTGCAGAAACTGAGAACACGACAATCACACCACCGATGAGTCCAGCAACCCAGGACCCCACCAGGGTGAGGTTCCCGCAACCTGCTGTGATGCTCACAAGGCCGGCGAGAATTCCATTGATGATCATGGTCAAGTCAGGCTTGCCAGATGTCATCGTTGAAATGATGGTTGCGCCGATGGCTCCGCCTGCGGCAGCAAGTGTTGTTGTGACTGCAACGTAAGGAACCCATTGGTCCATAGCCAACTGGGAGCCAGGGTTAAACCCGTACCAGCCGATCCAGAGAATGAGTGCGCCGAGTGTCGCAATGGCCATGTTGTGGCCTGGAATGGCTTGCGTTCGTCCGTCAACGTATTTGCCGATACGTGGGCCAAGCAACATGGCGCCTACCAGTCCAGCCCAAGCTCCAACGGAGTGAACGATGGATGAACCTGCGAAGTCAATGAATTCTTTGTTGCCGACGCTGTTAAGCCAGCCACCATTCCATTCCCAGCTACCAGCAATCGGGTAAATCACTGCAGTGAGAACGAGAGCGAAAACAACAAATTCGCCAAATTTCACTCTCTCGGCGACAAGGCCGGACACGATGGTTGCAGCTGTACCGGCAAACGCTGCTTGAAAGAGGAAATCAACAGTTGGAACCAAGCCAGCTTCGCTGATGGTTTCTGCCGAAACAGCTGGGTCGAAGAACAAGCCCTTGAAATACAGCCAGCCATCAACAACTGAGCCGCCGTACATCAATGAATAACCAATGAACCAATAGGCTGTGACCGCAAGAGCGAAAACAAACAGGTTCTTGGCGAGAATATTGACAGCGTTTTTTTGACGACACATTCCAGCTTCCACCATTGCGAAGCCGGCGTTCATGAAGATCACGAGAATTGTCGCGACCAGCAGCCAGAGATTGTTTGCAAGGAAAGCTGCGTTGAGTTCGGGAAGTTCTTCGGCGTGTGCGGAGAGATTGAAGATGCCAAGGCCGAAGAGAGCGACTGGCACACAAGCAAGCCAAAGGAGTGCTCGGTTCGTTCTGAAACCTCGGATGCTTTGCAGAAGGAGCATTGGCCCCTCAAGCAGGCTTGCCTCCTGGAGAGCTTTTCGCCTCCCTGATGGAGTGTTCAGAGCAGTTGTCATGAAAAGAAAGCGGAACTGCAGGTCGGACTGTCGTGATGACCGTCTCACCGACCTAAGATGTACTTGCAGGTACACCTTTCAAGTCGCCGTTGTTACCAAACCGGCGATTGCCTCTCCTGAACGGCGCGCTTGCCTCGCCAGAGAATCTTGTCGCGTTCAAATCGGAATGCGCTGGGGAATACTTCCACCCCTTTCGACAAGGCTTCTCGGAACAGCTCTCCGTAGTGGGCATCTGCGTTGTCTCCCGGTGCGAACGCACTGAGGTCATCACGGCTGAGGCAAGGCACCAGAAGGGCTCTCGCGTTCGGCAGCACGCTCATGAGTTCCCGAAGATGCTTCTGGCCACGTTCGGTGACGGTGTCCGGGAACAGTGCCAGTGATCCCTCGCACCAGGTTGTGTTTTTGACTTCCACATAAATCGGCCTTGGATCTGCCGCATTAGCCATTGGCGTGAGCAACAGATCAATGCGACTGCGCTTGTTCTCGCCATAGGCCACCTCGGGTCTGATCTCACTGATCGGACCAACGATCTCGTTCAGGTATCCGGCTTCAATTGCCGCCCTGATTAAGCGGTTGGGTAAGGCGGTGTTGATGCCAACCCAACAAGGATTCCCATCAGCGCCGGGTACTTCCGCCTGTTCCCAGGTCCAGGCCAGCTTGCGGGTTGGGGATGGGGCATGGCGAAGGCGTACTCGCTGCCCTGGAATCAGCACACCGGTCATCGGTCCGGTGTTGGCGCAGTGGGCGGTCACGCAGGATCCATCCTTCAGCTCGATGTCAGCCAGAAAGCGCTTGTAGCGCTTGATCAAAATCCCCTCCGTGAGTGGTTCAAATGAGAGGAGAGGGGTGCCGGTCATGGGGGCGGGCAAGTTGGGGCCATGGTGCCTGGGAATCGACCGAGAATGAGTGCAGTAACGGCGGGTTGGCAGCGCTGATGGCGAGATCTCTCAAGCGCATTGCCCTCGTGGTCACCGTTGGGACTCTCTTCAGCAAATTCGGAGGCCTTGTCCGGCAATTGGTGATCGCTGCAGCGTTCGGCGTTGGCGCTGCCTACGACGCCTACAACTACGCCTATGTGCTTCCGGGTTTTCTCCTCATCCTTCTGGGGGGCATCAACGGTCCCTTCCACAGCGCCATGGTGAGTGTGCTCAGCCGTAGGCCCAGAGACGAAGGCGCCCACATCCTGGCCACGCTGAACACCACGGTGAGTGCCCTGCTTCTGGCTGTCACGGTGGTGCTGGTGATGGCTGCCGGTCCATTAATCACCCTGGTTGGGCCAGGCCTGCCGCCCGAGCTTCATCGCATTGCTGTCGCGCAGTTGCAGGTGATGGCCCCGATGGCCCTGCTCGCTGGTCTGATCGGTCTTGGCTTTGGATCGCTCAATGCCGCGGACGAATTCTGGATCCCAGCGATTTCCCCGCTGATGTCGAGCTTGGCGCTGATATTTGGAGTCGGCTTGCTCTGGTGGCAGCTCGGGTCTTCCATCGCTTTGCCAGAGCATGCCCTCTGGGGAGGGGTGGTGCTGGCCCTGGCCACGCTCTCTGGAGCCGTCTTGCAGTGGTTGTTGCAGTTGCCAGCCTTGATTCGGCAGCGACTGGCCCGGTTCAAACTGTCCTGGGATTGGGGGCACCCCGGGGTGCGGGAGGTTTGGCAGGTGATGGGCCCAGCCACCCTGTCGTCCGGAATGCTTCAGATCAATGTTTTTACGGATCTTTTCTTCGCGTCGGGCATCCTCGGCGCAGCCGCAGGGCTTGGTTACGCGAACTTGCTGGTGCAGACACCACTCGGACTGATTTCCAATGCCTTGTTGGTGCCGCTTCTACCCACGTTCTCCCGGCTCACGGCTCCGGAGGATCGGCGTCAGCTCATCGCCAGGATCCGTCAGGGCCTGATGCTCTCCACTGCTTCGATGCTGCCGCTGGGGGCCCTTTTCCTGGCATTGGCTGCTCCGATCGTTGCGCTCGTTTATGAGCGCGGTGCCTTTGATGCTCAGGCGGCGCAGTTGGTCACCGGGCTATTGATGGCTTATGGAATCGGGATGCCGGCCTATCTCGGCCGCGATGTGCTCGTGCGCGTGTTCTACGCCCTTGGAGACGGCTCAACTCCCTTCCGGCTGTCGTTGGCGGGTATCGGTCTGAATGTTCTGTTCGACTGGGCCTTGGTTGGGGGGCCCTCCCCTTGGGGCCCTCAGCTGCCCTTTAATTTCGGGGCGCCTGGGCTGGTGCTGGCCACGGTGCTGATCAATGCCCTGACCTGTCTCGCTCTTCTCTTAGTGCTCCAGCAACGCTTGGGAGGTCTGCCTCTGCGTAGCTGGGGATATGACGTCCTACGACTCTCAGCATCGGCAGCACTAGCCGGTTGTGCCGCCTGGGGGCTCAGCACAATGGTGCGATGGCCTCCTGATCTGATCGGCCGCGGGATTCAGGTGGCTTTCTCCGGTGGCTTCGGAGGGGTTCTGTTTGCGTTGTGCGGGCAGGCGCTCGGAATCGTTGAAGTTGTTGAGATCAATCAAGGGATTGCACGGCGTTTCAGCCGTCGCTGAGCGTCACTGTCCTGTCATCGCGCACCTGAATCGGCAACTCGAGCTGCTGCCGGCCTACGAGCTGTGGCCCTTGCACCGACACGATGCGAGCTTCAATTCCAAACTCACGGAAGGCTGTATCAAGTTCCTGAATCAGGGCCTTTTCCACCTGGGCTTCGGGGTCCACGACCTTGCCAATCAGGCGCTCCCCAAGGCGGCCGATGCGCTGACGCACCACCTCACGTGCGTTGGTGACCTCGATAATCAGCACGCGTTTTCCCAGATCAGAGCAACCTTATCGGCCGTGGTCCTCAAGAATCTGTTCGAGGTCGGAAAGTTGGGAGGACGGCAACAACCTGGCGAGAGGCAATCGACTGCTTCCGCCTCCGATCGGGACCTGGACGCGCTCAAGAGCATGTCGAGCGGCGATCGCCGCTCCCTGATCGACGAGTGCGCTGCATTCGATCGCGAGGGACTCGGCAAGGCCCGCATCTTTGAGGTAAAGATGCCAGCCGGCGACCTGCAAGTACAGACGATCGCCGATGGCCGAGCTCAGATCATGCAGATCAGCGGCATCCATGGTCATGGCAGACGTTCAAACAGGCGCATGCTGGCTTTAGGACGCCATGTTGTCTGTATCCACTTCTGGCCGCAGTTTCAGCACCATCGAGAGATGCACAGCCAGTCCGACAAGCCACAGGCCAGTGAGAACACTGAGATGGTTCCAGGGATGGCGAATCTCTTGCAGGAACCAGAGCCCACTGTTCACGGCGGCGAACACCATGGCGTGAAGCGTGAGATTCACCACCCGGTTGAAATGCCTGTAAGTGGGATCAGCGGGGTCAGCAGGCCCGTACCAGCGGATCGGCATGGAGGGAGACCGAATGGAATGCAAACGATTCTCGCGTGAGGATGTGCGCCAGTTGACGAAGGGCCCCTTCGTGGGGTCAGATGGTGAAACGCCAGCGCTTGTAGCTCAGCGGATTAGAGCATCTGACTACGGATCAGAGGGTCGGGAGTTCGAATCTCTCCAGGCGCGTTGTTCAACTGCCTTCGGGCAGTTTTTTTTTGTCTAACGCTGCTGCTGTTGACCGTTGCTTACCATCAAAACAACGCATCGAGGCAACGCATGGTGGATTTCGCAACCGCTCCGATCAATGCACCCCTGGCAGACTCTGATCCTGCGATTGCCCGCCTGATCGATCAGGAGCGCGAGCGTCAGGAAACCCATCTTGAGCTGATCGCGTCGGAGAACTTTGCTTCGAGCGCCGTGATGGCGGCCCAAGGGTCCGTTTTGACCAACAAATACGCGGAAGGCCTTCCAAACAAGCGCTACTACGGCGGTTGTGAGCACGTAGATGCCATCGAGGAATTGGCGATTGAGCGGGCCAAGGAACTCTTTGGTGCAGCCTGGGCCAACGTTCAGCCTCACAGTGGTGCCCAGGCCAATTTCGCTGTTTTCCTGGCCCTGCTTCAGCCTGGCGACACGATCATGGGTCTGGATCTGTCCCATGGCGGTCACCTGACCCATGGCTCACCGGTGAATGTGAGTGGGAAATGGTTCAACGTTGTCCAATACGGGGTCGATCAAGAGACCCAGCGATTGGATATGGAGGCGATCCGTCAGCTGGCTCTCGAGCACAAGCCCAAGCTGATCATCTGTGGTTACTCGGCCTACCCTCGCACGATTGATTTTGCGGCTTTTCGTTCGATTGCCGATGAAGTTGGCGCTTATTTGCTTGCCGACATGGCTCATATCGCTGGCCTCGTGGCAGCAGGCGTCCATCCCAGCCCTGTTCCGTACTGCGATGTGGTCACCACAACAACACACAAGACGCTGCGCGGTCCTCGCGGTGGTCTGATTCTCTGCCGGGATGCAGATTTCGCCAAGAAGTTCGATAAGGCCGTGTTCCCTGGCACGCAAGGCGGGCCTCTCGAACATGTGATCGCGGCCAAGGCCGTGGCCTTCGGTGAGGCTCTCCGGCCATCATTCAAGGTCTACAGCCAGCAGGTTGTGGCTAACGCTCAAGCGTTGGCCGACCGATTGATGGCCCGCGGCATTGACGTGGTGAGTGGGGGGACTGATAACCATGTGGTGCTGCTTGATCTGCGCAGCATCGGTATGACCGGCAAGGTGGCTGATCTCCTGGTGAGCGATGTGCACATCACGGCCAACAAGAACACGGTTCCTTTTGATCCAGAATCCCCCTTCGTGACCAGCGGGCTGCGCTTAGGGACCGCTGCTCTCACCACCCGGGGCTTTGATACCGATGCATTTGCTGAGGTGGCGGAGGTGATTGCCGATCGCCTCTTGAATCCCGCAGACGACGCGGTTCAGTCGCGCTGTCTTGAGCGAGTGGCGAATCTCTGCCGTCGCTTCCCCCTTTACGCACAGGCGACGGAGCCGGCGCTTGTCTGACTGGACCATGCAGACCTGGATTGCGAATTCAGGTCTGCCTAAATTGGGCGGTATCAAACCCTTGTTGGGTCGTCCTCTTCGGAGTTTTGCGTGACCGTTGCGAGCACTCCTCTCGCAGTCGCTGTGGTGATTTTCCTGGCGGCGGCTCTGGTCACCATGGTGACCGTGCCCCTGATACGCAGGCTTGGCCTTCGCCACGGCTTCACCGATGCTCCTGACTCACGCAAGCAGCACAGCGTGCCGATGGTCCGTCTCGGTGGCGTGGCCATGGTGCTCGGGTTCAGTGTTGCGCTCGGTCTCACGTGGATGGCCGGTGGTTTCGGCATGCTCATCCCCGCGAGGGATCAGTTGATCTGGACCACGCTTGCAGGGTCTCTGTGTTTTTTCATCATCGGGTTGGCCGATGATCTTTTTTCTCTGTCACCTTGGCCTCGTCTGGCAGGCCAGGTGGCGATCGCCATGGTGGTCTGGTCCCAGGGCGTGAGGATCGGCGCCATCGATTTGCCTTGGGCTTCCAGCACCGCTGACGCTGTTGTGCTTCCGGGCTTGGTGAGCCTGATCGCCACGGTGATCTGGCTTGTGGGCATCACCAACGCGATCAATTGGCTCGATGGACTCGATGGCCTGGCGGCTGGAGTTGCTGGGATCGCGGCCATCGGACTGGTGTCCGTGAGTTTCTCTCTGCATCAGGTCGCTGCTGCGTTCCTGGCGGCAGCGTTGGCTGGAAGTTGTCTTGGTTTCCTCCGGCACAACTTCAATCCTGCTCGGATTTTTATGGGTGATGGGGGGTCATACTTCCTCGGCTTCAGCCTCGCTGCCATCAGCATCGTTGGCCCAGCGAAGGGTCTCACCACGGTGAGTTTGCTGCTGCCTTTGCTCATTCTTTCTTTGCCCCTGGCCGACATGTCGGCCGTGATCATGGGGCGCTTGAGTTCCGGACATTCCCCCTTCTATCCGGATCGTCGCCATCTGCATCACCGGCTTCTGAGAGCGGGGTTCAGCCACCGTCGCACCGTGCTGCTGATCTATGTGTTCACCCAGTGGCTTGCTGCCTTGGCCATGGTGGTGGCCAATGTGGAAATGCGCTTTCTCTGGTTAGGGCTGGCGACGGCCATCCTCGTTGGCACTGTGGTGGTGATGCAGAGACAGAAACAGGCAGAGCTGGCTCAGGACGCGGCGGCAGAGGATGCCCTCCCGGGGAATCGGCAATCCTGCTCCTGCGATCACCATGGCTAACGGTGCCGGCCGTACTGGCGTGGAGATTCTCTGCATCGGTACGGAGCTTTTGCTCGGGAATATTGTGAATGGGAATGCTCGCTGGCTTGCTGAGGAGCTGGCTGCTCTGGGTCTGCCTCACTTCCGGCAAACCGTTGTGGGTGACAACCGGGATCGTTTGATCGCGCAGGTGCGGGAGATTTCCTGTCGTTCCAGGGTGTTGATCACCACTGGTGGTTTGGGCCCGACCCCCGATGACCTCACCACCGAAGCGATCGCTGCGGCCTTCGCGACTCCCCTCGAGGAGCGGGCCGACGTCTGGGCTGACATCACGGCCAAGTCACGCAGCCGTGGAAGGGAGCCCGGCCCTGAGACCAGGCGGCAGGCCCTCCTGCCTGTCGGCGCGACATTGCTTCCCAATCCCACGGGAACGGCGCCGGGGATGATCTGGTCACCCACTGAAGACTTCACGGTGCTCACCTTCCCGGGAGTTCCCAGTGAGATGCGTGCCATGTGGCAAGCCACAGCGGCTCCTTGGTTTAGCCAGTCGGGACTCTCCAATGGCGTTTTTGTCAGCCGGTTGCTTCGCTTCTGGGGAATCGGCGAATCAACCCTGGCTGAGCAGGTCAGTGATCTGTTGGATCAGGCCAACCCCACGGTGGCTCCCTACGCCGGCCGCGGCGAGGTGAAGCTGCGCATCACTGCCTGCGCGTCTTCGGAGCCCGAAGCCCTTGAGCTCGTGGATGAGACCGAACGAAATCTCCGCGACCGAACAGGCGATCTCTGTTTCGGTGCCGACGATGATTCACTCGCCTCTGTGGTGCTGAAGCATCTGCGCGTGCGTGGGGAGACCCTGGCTGTGGCGGAATCCTGTACGGGTGGCGGGCTGGGCTCCGAGCTCACAGCCGTTCCTGGTTCCTCGGAGGTGTTGCTCGGCGGTGTGATCGCCTATGCCAATGCAGTGAAGTGTGAGTTGCTGGGTGTTCCCTCTTCTCTCCTGGAGGAAGTCGGCGCTGTCAGTGCTCCGGTCGCCAAGGCGATGGCTGAGGGTGTGCGACGGCTGACAGGCAGCGATTGGGCCCTCGCACTCACGGGAATTGCCGGTCCGGGAGGTGGTAGCGATGAGAAACCGGTCGGGCTGGTGCACATCGCTGTGGCAGGACCGGACGGTTGCGAAAGTCACCCCATCCGGCTTGGCTCGTCCCGAGGACGGGACTGGATCCGGCTGGTGAGTGCGGGGGAGGCACTGAACCGCCTGCGGTTGCGGTTGATGGCAACCGAGTCGGGGTGAGGCAATGAGTCAGGCGACAAGCCATTAGGGTTGGATGTTCACAGCTGACCTGGAATGAGCAGCGGGACCCTTTACGACAAGGTTTGGGATCTGCATCGCGTTGCTGATCTTCCTGGTGGATCCACCCAGTTGTTCATCGGCCTGCACCTGATTCATGAGGTGACCAGTCCTCAGGCTTTTGCGGCCCTTGAAGACAAGGGACTTGCTGTGCGCTGCCCGCAGCGCACCGTGGCCACGGTGGATCACATTGTTCCAACCACCAGTCAGGCCAGGCCGTTTGCGGATCCACTCGCAGAGGAGATGCTGAGCACATTGGAGCGCAACTGTTCCAATCACGGCATCACCCTGCATGGTCTCGGCAGTGGTCGCCAGGGAATCGTGCACGTGATTGCGCCGGAGCTCGGTCTCACGCAGCCCGGAATGACGGTGGCCTGTGGTGACTCGCACACGTCCACGCATGGGGCCTTCGGGGCCATCGCCTTCGGGATCGGGACCAGTCAGGTGCGCGATGTCCTCGCCAGCCAGAGCCTGGCGATGAACAAGCTCAAGGTGCGTCGGATCTGGGTGGAAAACAAGCTCAGCCCAGGGGTGTTCGCCAAGGATTTGATCCTGCACGTGATTCGTTCACTGGGCGTGAAAGCAGGGGTGGGACATGCCTATGAATTTGCCGGTCCAGCCATCGAGGCGCTGTCGATGGAAGAGCGGATGACCCTCTGCAACATGGCGATTGAAGGAGGTGCGCGCTGCGGGTACGTGAACCCTGATCAGACCACCTTCGACTACCTCCATGGGCGTGCTGAGGCGCCTACGGCAGAGGCCTGGGACCGTGCGCTGACCTGGTGGCGATCTCTGGCCTCCGGTGCTGATGCCCGCTTCGATGATGAGGTGCGCTTTGACGCCGCCACCATCGCTCCCACGGTGACCTGGGGCATCACACCCGGTCAGGGAATCGGTGTTGATGAGACGGTGCCCACGCCTGAGCAGCTGGACCCGGCCGATCGCCCCATCGCGGAGGAGGCTTATCGCTATATGGATCTGGCGCCCGGTCAGGCGATCGCAGGGGTGCCTGTGGATGTGTGCTTCATCGGCAGTTGCACCAATGGACGGCTCAGTGATCTGCAGGCTGCGGCTGCGGTGGCTAAGGGACGTCATGTGGCCTCGGGTATTCGGGCTTTTGTTGTCCCTGGATCGGAACAAGTGGCCCGGGCTGCGGAGGCTGAGGGTCTTGATGCCGTGTTCCGCGAGGCCGGATTTGAATGGCGCGAACCTGGCTGTTCCATGTGTCTGGCCATGAATCCTGATCGTCTGGAGGGGCGCCAGATCAGCGCCAGCTCAAGCAATCGCAATTTCAAGGGCCGGCAGGGTTCTGCCAGTGGCCGAACCCTGCTGATGAGTCCCGCGATGGTTGCTGCCGCCGCCATCACCGGTCAGGTTCGTGATGTGCGGCAGCTGAACTGGATGACTTCCGATGACTGAGACCACTCCTTTCCCGCAAGGTCGGATCCCGATGGTGAGGGGGCGTGCACTTGTGTTGCGCGGTGATGACATCGACACCGATCGGATCATTCCGGCCCGCTTCCTCAAATGCGTCAGTTTCGAGGCTCTCGGAGCACAGGCCTTTGCGGATGATCGCCAGGAGCTGGCTGGTCGCCATCCCTTTGATCAGTCCGTGCACGCCGGGGCCTCGATCCTGGTGGTCAATGACAATTTCGGCTGCGGGTCCAGCCGTGAGCATGCTCCCCAGGCGCTGATGCGCTGGGGGATCAGGGCGCTGGTGGGTGTGAGCTTTGCCGAGATCTTTTATGGCAACTGCCTCGCACTCGGGATTCCTTGTGCCACGGCCGCCTCGCAACAGATCAGCCTTCTTCAGGATGCTGTGGCTGCTGATCCCTCCGAGAACTGGCTGCTGGATCTCAACGGTCTTACATTCTCGGGCGGTTCCGTCTCCGAGCCGATCCAGGTTGCCTCGGGTGCTCTCGACATGCTGCGCAGTGGTCAGTGGGATGCCACAGGTCAACTGGTGGCTCGAGATGACGAACTGACGCGCACGATGGATAATCTTCCTTACCTTCGCGGGTTCTGAACGGCAACCGCATGCTGAATTGTCTATGAATGAGACAGATGATCTCAGGTCATGGTGAATTCGACGTCATATTCCTTGGCAGCCATGTTGATGTCAGCACTGCTGGCACCCATGGCTCTACAAGCGGGAACGCCGCAATCCATTGAGGTTGTTCCCTATGCAACACCGCAGGAGCGATTGCTTCAGCTTGGAGCCTGTGCTGGATGCGATCTGCGTGGGCTAAGCCTTCAGGGGGAGCATCTGATTGGTGTTGATCTGCGCGATGCCGATCTGCGAGGAGTGGATCTTCGGGAGGCCAATCTTGAAGGAGCCGACCTCAGCGGTGCTCAGCTCGATGGAGCTGATCTGCGCGGAGCACGGCTCAGCAATGCCGACCTCACAGATACAGACCTTCGACGGGCTGACCTGCGCGATGCGGTGGTGATCAATGCCTATGCCCCGAATGTGCGAACGGACGGCATGCGTTTTGCCGGGGCCGATCTCACTGGGAGCCATCTGATTTATGGCGGCGGTCCCGATTAGATCTGAAGCGTCTTAGAAGGGGCGACTATCGAGCGGGTTGCGGAGAGGGTCTGGCGAATAGGGAATGAAAGGTCGGCCAGTTCCGGTGAAGTTGAAGTCGTTGAGACGGAAGCGGAATCCACCGACGCCCTCATAAGGGTTGTAGTAAAAACCAAGGTCATAGGACCTTCGCTGCCAGCGCAGCTCGATGTTCGAATTGATCACATTGCCGAAGAACTCTGACGCTGGATCAATATTCACGCCTACTCCTGCATTCAGAAGGAGAGGCCCTGCAATTTGCTGTGTCAGGCCGAGCCCAAGGGTGCCTAAGTCAACCGCTTGGTCGAATTCGAAAGGACTGGACCCCTGCTTCAACGTGCCTCCACCAGCGATCGAGAGTTGGGTGTAATCCAGGAAGGTCTTGCTGAAGTTGCCAAGGGTAAGTGTGGGGCCTCCAGTAAGGCTGATGGTGTTCTGTCGCGTTCCGTCTCCAAAAGCTGCCAGCGCTGTGTTCAGATTCGTCCGCAGCTCCAGCCCAGGAACAATCGCAACGGGGCTGTAGCGATAGGCCGCTTCCGGTGTCAGCTCTGCTGGCTTGCCACGCCACAGTTGGTATCGACTGTTCAGTGAGCCATAGAAGTTGGCCCGCAGGGTGTCGATCAGGTTGGTGCTGGTGAAACTTTCAGCTTGATAATTGCCGACCCCGATGCGCCAGATGTAGTCGTTCTTGAGTTTCCCCCAGTTCCAATCGCCTTTTTGTTCCGCGAGGACCCCATAGGCGCTGTAGACATCCGTTTCCCCCAGTGACCCATTAAATGCTCGGAAGCGATAGGCACCGAAAACGCGTGCGCTCACGTCTCCGAGCCATGGAAGTGTGACTGTGCGCCTGGTTGAGCCCGAGAAACGGCTGCCGTTCAGGAAGTTGCTTGGATTGAAAGTACTGATTTCGGCTTCTACGTTGGTTGTTAACCCCAGGAACTGACTACTGAGTTCCGCGTCCACCCCGAAAAGGTCGCCGACGGTGTTGTCTTGAGTGACGTCTCCACTGTCGATGGATGCACCAGGCGCCACGTAGCTGTTGTTGTCACCATTGATGGCACGCTGCAGTAGGAACTGCGGCTGAATCTGGAGAACGAGGTCGTCGGCCAATTCGATTGGCCGCAGATTCCGGCCGATGAAGAATCCATCGCGATCGTCGTTGTCGATACCGAAAACCCAGCGATTCTCCACTTCTTCCTGTTTCTGGATTCTCTGTGTTCGCGATACGGGAATCGGCAGTCGCTCCTCAACGATCAGGCGATTGCGTTCACTCTTAATCAAGATGTCGCCATTTTCTTCTTCCGTTGCCACAACGTTTTCGGCATCGATGCGCGTCTGCGCCGGGGTATAGGGATCGTTGGTGAAACCCATGCGATCGGCACTCCACCCATCCGGAGTGATTCGGACCCTGGCGGCCTGAACGCGCCAACGGCTGATTTCACCAGTGATGAACTGGGTTTGTCCCTGGGTGTTGAGCTGGGAAGGCCGTACGCCGCCGAAGCGATTGGCGGCCAAAACTTCGTTGTTCCGGAGATTTTCGGATCCACGGCTGCGCTGAATCACGAGGCGCTGCTGCAGCTGAATGCTGCTGATGCGCTGATCGATGGCAGCGATGGCTTCTGCTCGCAGTCGCTCCTGTTCAGGCAGAGAAAGCTTGGAGTCTTGTGTCTGGGACAGGACAGTGGAGGATGCTGCGTTGGCTGATGGCGTCTGCGCTTGACGCACTGGGTTGCCGAGTGTGATGTCTTCGAGTTGCTCGCTCATCGTCTGGGGCGCGATGCGTGCGATGCGTCCAGGGTCTGGACAACCCAGAGGCGGTGGTGCCTCAGGTGATAGGGCTTCGGGTTTGTCTTCTCCCCAGCGATAACGGACGCCGAGTAGGTAAGCGTTGCTTCCCTCTTTGACGCCGTTGTATGTGCCGAACGCGCCAGATCGGTGGTGGATGCGTCCGACCATGGACAGCTGGGGAGAGACAGCGGCTTCAACTTCGAAGCCGAGGTAGTTCAGCAGCTGGGAGAAGTTCTCTCGGAAGGTGCGTTCGTAGTTGCTGACGGAGGAGTTGTAACTGATGCCCTCGACGAATCCAAAGCTCAGCCAGGGCTGGACCCAGAGACGGACACCAAGACCGAGGATGCCCTCTAGGTAGGCTTGGTCAGGGGTGCTGGCATTGGGGACGCTCTGGTTGAAGGCGCCACCTTGTTGTTGGTAGGCCTGGTGGCCAAAGAGATCGGCTTCCAGCTCGAAAGCCACGGGCCCTGCGCGCCAGATGCGCTTTTGCATGCTGACGCCCAGCAGGTATTCGGCACGCAAGCGACCTTTAGCGATAAAGGTGTCACCGAAATTCGCGTCGATCATCTGTCCACCCCAGACGGTGACAGCCCAGGGATAGGGGTGCCAGTCGGGAATCGGAGGCAGTTCCGCTGGACATGCCATGCCCTGGCGATCTTCGGAAGATTGTGGCTCCGAAACCTCAGGGCCCATCCATTCCGGCGAGGGGGGGAGCTCCAGATCCCAGAAGGTGCTGTTATCCCCTTGCGGGCTCAGTCGTTCTGAAGTATTTGCATCAAGCTCAATGTCGAGGGCTGTCGGGAATCCCAGGCCACTGCTCTCCCGAACCGGGAGCGTTCGTTCTGGCGCATCCGAGGGCTGACCTGGTCGAACTCGGTCGGGATTGCTTTTGGAGGGGAAGGGATTGAGATCAAGCGCTGCTGTGTCGAGATCGAGGACGCCATAAACGTCTTCCATCTCTCCACGGCCTTGGATCAGGCTG
>ERZ802819.69-NODE-69-length-60441-cov-11.6046_pt1 | contig 60441 bp, 55 predicted proteins | sample MGYA00345647_ERZ802819 | MGnify/ENA primary metagenome ERZ802819 (study PRJEB30503, sample SAMEA104212355) | marine metagenome | biome: Westerlies Biome; feature: [SRF] surface water layer (ENVO:00010504) within the epipelagic zone...; material: water (ENVO:00002006)...
CGTCAAACTCGGATTCTGAGTCGACTAAATAAAGATCTAAATCATTAGGAAGAGAAATCTTATCAAGAGAAATCGTGGTATCCACTTTTGGCCCCAGGACGCCAATAATTAATAGAAGTATTATGAGACCAATAAAGCCGTATCTTTTTTTCATCGCTTATATACGAGAATCAATACAGCTGAGTCCCATCTCTGCAAGAGGTTTGACCATAGAGGCATAGCCATCTGCCGCAGGACTCGAGGCGTTGCCATCAACTGCACGTTTGGCGACGCCCTGAGTGATTGCTGCGAGCCTAAAGCAACTGAAGGAAAGATAAAAGCCCCAATTATCAATCCCATCAATACCCATGCGCTTGCAGTACGTTCTTACATACTCCTCCTCAGTTGGAATACCCAATGAAGGGGCATCAATGCCACCCAAACCCGACATAACATTTTTGATATCTCTAGCAGGTAGCCTGAGTCCCATGCACTGGTAGGCGAGATCAGCATATGGATGCCCGAGAGTTGATAGTTCCCAATCGAGCACCGCGATAATATGTTGGTTGTCTTTACTAAACATTACGTTGTCTAGCCGATAGTCCCCGTGCACGAGAGCAATTTTGCCATCATCATCTGGAAGGCTATTCTGTAACCAAGAAATAAGTTTATCCATCTCGGGAATGATACGCATTTCCGATGCCCGATATTGACCCGACCAACGAGTAAATTGACGCTCGTAGTAGTTCCCTGGACGACCATAGTCGCCAAGGCCGACTTGCTCAATATCTACTGAATGCATGGCCGCAAGAACTCTGTTCATCTCGTCATACATTTCCCCGCGCTTCTGGTTAGTTGATATATCATCAAGCTTGGAAGCCCAATGAATATTTCCATCACAGTACTCCATAATATAGAACATAGAGCCTATAACATCTGGGTCTTCGCAGAGATGATAGGCCTTTGCGACGGGTACTTCGCTATCCTTGAGGGCGCTAATCACTCTAAATTCTCGATCTACAGCATGAGCTGATTTGAGTAATTTACCCGGAGGTTGTCGTCGCAAGACATAACTGCCAGATATTGAATCGACCTTGTATGTGGGATTGGATTGACCGCCGGCGAATTTTGTAACTGTAAGAGGGCCTTGGAAATCATCAATATTTTTGGCTAGATACTTGGCTAATAAATCTTCATCTAGCGTGCTAATCTGTGGCATAAATTTCCCCTGAATAGTTGACCAAAAAGCCATATGATTTTTAAGACACGGACACGAAATAATATTATGACACTAATCATCTTTGGTACCCAGGCCTCAAAGGATGGTCTGTCATAGGTTCTTTGTTAAGTGTTTGTGAAAATTTACAATCGCCTTTTCAAAATAGCCAAATGTTAGGTGGCTATTAGCCTTAGCGGTAACGGTCTCCTGAATAGAACAGGCTGCAGCTATATCCTCATCTTGTCCTGACTGACTGACAAATTTCGCGTCTTTCTTAGCAGCCTCGATCGAAATATTTGACTCATCCGCATGTTTGGAAGTCATCAGAAAAGTTATCATTTGGGTGCTACTTGGTGTCAATGGTTCCATGATGGTGAGACTTGCATGCTTTGACAAGGATGACACGCTTGCGTTTGGGAAAATATGATTTACGGTGGTGGCCATTCCATCAATTTTACGTTGCTCTGATGGTACTTCTCTGAGTTTTTCAATTCGCCTAAATGGAAAGGTAATGCGCGAGTTCGCGCCGTAAATTTCAACCAGATTGACATTGTCGAGGCCGTAGGGATAAAACGTATCCTTGTGCAATGACTTGATATGATAACCTTCTAATAACGTTTCAGTGATTAGTTTCCAGTTCGCGTTATTGGATGTCTCGCTTTGATCAAAGAGCTGTTGTTCTGGTGAGAAATATTCCAAGTTTCCCTCAAGTGCGGTTGGATTAATTTTTCCTTCCTGTTGTACATAGATAATGCCTCCGTATTCTAGGGCTGAAACTTCAACTAGACCGTTCCTGCTAGGATCCATGTCGGGGAAGGCCTCTTTGCCTCTAATGGCTCTTAACTCTCCTTCGAGACTATAGGTCCAGGCATGATAAGGGCATATGAAGGCCTTTGAACACCCATTCCCGCTAGCGACCTGCATTCCCCTGTGACGACAGGCGTTTATGAAAGCTCTTACCTTGCCATCCCTTCCTCTCGCTACCAATAAAGGAGTGCCAGCGGCTTTGCGAGCTTGATAACTTCCAATTTTGGTTAATGCGGCAGAGGGACAATAAGGTATGGGATGATGTCGCAGTAGTGATAGTTCGGCATTAAAGCGATCCTTTGCGAAGTAGTTGTCTACTGGTTCACGCCACACTGTATCACCGAGGTCTGTGGTACCCTGATCTACGTGATTAAAGATCCGATCAATGATTTGTATTTCGCTCAAAAGCGACCCAACCCCACTTGCTTTGGATGCAGTTTTTATTGTCGTCACAAAGACTCCTTTTATTTTTGATGGAAATTTATGTATCTACCACTATTTTTTAATTTTTTTAGGGAGCCCCGCCACCGCGTTAATTGATTTATAAACACACATTACTTTTAAAGGGTAAAGCCCCCATCAACAACTATGCACTCGCCGGTTGTGTAGCTAGAGGCGTCTGAAACTAGGTAGAGTACGGTGCCAGCCATCTCGTCTGGCACTGCGTGACGATGCAGTGGGATCGTCTTGATTGCGTTTTGGTATATTGCATCATTAGCGAATAATGCTCCGGCGAACGCAGTCTTTGTAAGACCTGGAAGTAGAGCATTTACACGAATTCCATGCCTACCACATTCCTTTGCGAATGCCTGAGTCATGTTGACTACTGCGGCTTTAGAAATCGAGTAAATTCCTTGCATAGGGCCTGGTTTCAATGCATTGATTGACGCGGTGTTGACAATGCTTCCGCCTCCATTGTCACGCATTAATTTTCCACCTTCTGCGCACATGAAAAAGTAACCTCGGATGTTGACATCAACAGTTTTGGTATAGGCACCCAAATCCGTATCAAGAATATCCCCAAAGTATGGATTTGTTGCCGCATTATTAATTAGTATGTCGAGCCTGCCGTGTACCTGTTTTATATGTTCAAAGCAGCTGGCGATATCATCCATATTGCCTACATGGCAGGCGAGAGCTTCGGCACTGCCCTCAGCTTCAACAATAGAGTCCGCAACCGTTTGGCAGTCATCAATTTTTCTGCTTGAAACAATAACGTGTGCCCCTTGCTCTGCAAGTAGTTTCGCGATAGATTCTCCGATTCCTCGGCTGGCTCCAGTCACAAGAGCAATTTTCCCTGATAGGTTGAATAAATCTGTAGCCATCTTGATTAACCCCTTTTTTACAAGCCTATGAGACGTTGATTAATAATCGCGTTTGCTTCAGTCATTATATTATCAATGAGCTGCTTTACTGTAGGTTTATCATGAATGAGTCCTGCAACCATTCCACAAGACCAGGCACCCGCATCCATATCTCCCGTCTTCATAATCTTTGGATAAACGCCGGCCACCTCTTCGATAATGTCCTCGAACTTCAAATCGGTTCCAAGTGCCTTCTCTTTTTCTAGCAGGCGCTCGACTGCTGAATTATTCAGCACTCTTTCGGTATTACGCAGCGGACGCATTACGAGGCGAGTATCAAGCTCGCTGGCATCTATTATTGCCTGCTTTACATTTTCATGGACGGGGGCCTCCTCTGTTACTATAAATCGCGTACCCATGTTCATTCCTTCGGCGCCCATCGCGAGTGAGGCGACCAGACTGCGTCCGTCAGCCATCCCGCCAGAGGATACAAAGGGAATACTTAACTCATCAGCTGCCCGGGGTAAAAGAATAAAATTAGGTATATCATCTTCGCCCGGGTGGCCGCCGCACTCGAAGCCATCCACTGAGACCGCGTCGCAGCCTATGGACTCAGCCTTTAAGGCATGCCTAACTGACGTGCACTTATGAATGACTTTGATATTATTCTCTTTGAGAATTGGTAGCCATTTGGCGGGGTTGTTCCCTGCTGTTTCAACGACTTTTACGCCCCCATCAATTATTGATTGTATAAGTCCCGCGTAGTCTGGAGGCGTTAGAGAAGGTAGGAAAGATAGATTAACGCCAAAGGGCTTGTCAGTCATTTCATGGCATCGTGCTATTTCATTGGCTAACTTTTCGGGAGTCCCCTGAGTTAGGCCAGTGATGATACCAAGTCCTCCCGCATTGGAGACGGCCGCGGCAAGTTCTGCGAATCCGACGTGGTGCATGCCTCCCTGAATAATTGGGTGTTCGATATTAAACATCTCAGTAATTCTAGTTTTCATTTGTTTTTTCCTATGACTTCGTCTGCGATTAAATTTTTTGACCTCTTCAAGTTTAATAGATAGGTTGTGAAAACGGCAAACAGTACCAGGATCATTGCCAGTATCAGCCTGAGTGATATAAGACTTAATCTTGGCTTGACTGGGAATACATGAGTCCTCTCAATAGCCGCCCATTTGTGGTCAATAATATCCATGGTGGACATTTCCAACATCATGTTCAACATGTCTCTGACGCTGCGATAGCGAACAAGAGCAACCATGTCCCATTCATTATCACCGCCGTCATTGATGAATTTCCCATTTACAGAGGAAGTTAGTATAGGCAGGCTACCTCTTTTTAATAGCATTGGTAGTACTGCCTCACCGTACCTCGAGTCAGCTAACATTGGGTCCGTATCATCCACCCACTGAGATCCAGAAGGGTAGGTCGCGATAGCTCTGAATTTAATGAGATTTACCATGATAAACTCGTCTCCATCATCACCTTTGATTAAACTATCCATATACTTAAGGGGATCAGTGACATCCTTGCTATACAGTTCTCCTGAATTCATCATCTGGCTTTTGAAGTAGCTTGCCTCTTTTACGGTGAGTGGTTCGCCCGAACCTCCGTACCAGATGAACCATCCAAAGTATAAAGCAATCAGAATTCCATAAAAAAATTTCATGTCCAATCTCCTTGCAGTCTCTATTTTGAGTTGTTTAGTGGGCTAATTTCTTTAGTCAATGTGTAGGGTTTTGGCATTGACCATGCCATAATCTCAATATAGTATCACAGCACAAAATGAGAGCTAATGACACAGCTGATTATTGTTAATTTGCATCTGGAGAAAAACCTATGGATATTGTTATCTGGATTATTGCACTTTTATTGTATGCCTTGTTTTGGCTCTGGTATTGCGGGGTAAAGGGTAGGCTTTCAAAACATGAGGTGGAGATCTTTATCTCTAGTTTTGAGGCAAAGGGACTATCGGAGAGTGCGTTATTGAATATAAGAGAATTTTTGGAGCAGGATGATGGGCGAGAATTCTTTATGGTCAATCTTCTTGAAATTAAATCGCCTAAGCGCGAATCTCAAAAGCTCTTGATGGGTTATTTCAAAAAGTTTATGTCAGGTATGATTCCTAGAGGTGGACATCCTTTGTTTCTGGCGAAAGCGGCAGCTAAAAATATTGAAAACTTAAACTGTGAGCACGCTGACGATTGGAGCTCTGTAGGTATCATACGGTATAGGAGTAGGCGTGACTTCGCACAGATAGTTTTGAAAACATTTGGCAGTGAACACCATTCGGATAAGCTTTTATCTTTGAAAAAGACCTTAGCATTTCCATCTACAACGACGCTCTTTTTTGGGTCCCCCAAGATAATTATTGCCTTAGTTTTGGGGCTCGCTGCAGCAGTTACCCAGGTATGGCTTCTTTTATAAAAATTTAGCTTACCGTATGAGAGTCGGAATACTGGACGGTCAATAAATGACATGATTAGGATCTTAAATTTGGTTAATATTGCGATCCAGCCTTTAATAAAAACAAAAAGAAAAGAGTAACTATGGACTCAGAAAACCCTTTATTTAGACCCTTCAAACTTGGTGATATGACGCTCAAAAATCGTATAGTTATGGCTCCGATGACCAGAAATTTTTCTCCTAACAACAATATCCCCGGTGACAATGTGGTTGAGTATTACCGCCGAAGGGCTGAGGGCGGCGTTGGACTTATTGTTACTGAGGGTACCTGCGTAGGACATATTGGTGCTAGCGGTTATCCCGGCGTACCTTATTTCCACGGTGAGGAGCGGCTTGCCGGATGGAAGAAAGTAGTTAATGCGGTGCATGAGGCCGGTGGAAAGATAGCACCTCAGCTGTGGCATGTGGGTGCGGTTAGGAAGACGGGCACGATGCCTGAGGGTGATGTGCCGGGTTATGGGCCGTCGGGTATGAATGTGCCCGGTAAAGTTAATCGTCAGGTGATGACTCAGAAGGATATCGATGACGTAATCGGTGCCTTTACTCAAGCGGCGGCTGACGCGAAGGAGACGGGCTTCGATGCTGTAGAGCTTCATGGCGCCCATGGGTATTTGATTGACCAGTTTTTCTGGGAGGGCACAAACCAGCGGAATGATCACTACGCCGGTTCAATCGAGAGTCGTGGCCGATTTGCAGTAGAGTTAATTGAAGCCGTTAGGCAGGCAGTGGGACCTGATTTTCCAATTATTTTTCGGTGGTCCCAGTGGAAGCTACAGGACTACTCTGCTCGTTTGGCAAAAAACCCTCAGGAGCTAGAAAGATTTCTCCTGCCTCTTTCCAATGCTGGAGTAGATATATTCCATTGCTCGCAGCGACGATTTTGGGAGTCAGAGTTTGAGGGAGTGGAGCTGAATTTAGCGGGATGGACGCGTAAAATCACTGGTAAGCCGGCAATAACGGTGGGTAGTGTTGGACTAGATGCGGTATTTACGCCTAAGCCGGGTGAGATGACCTTTAGAGAGGCAGATCCAGCGAGTCTAGATACCTTGCTTGATCGCATGAATGAGAAAGAATTTGATTTGGTTGCTGTAGGTCGGGCGCTCATCTCAAATCCGGCGTGGGTTAATCTAGTTCAAGAGAAGCGGATGGATGAGTTAAAGCCATTTAGAAAAGAAAATCTTGGAGAACTCGTTTAAACACTAATAAGTTGGACGACTAGGAAGAGGGCGAAGTTATGGAGTTAGCTAATAAGATTATTGTCATTACCGGTGCGGGTAGTGGAATTGGGCGGGCACTAGCCGTTCGCTTTCATGCCGAGGGTGCTAGAAGCATTGTCGCTGTCGATATTAACTTGGCAGATGCTCAAGATACTGCACAGATGGTCGATGGGACGGCGATGATGGCTGATGTAGCAAAGGAGGGGGACATTGTTCGTGTTATTGAGGATACGGAGTCCCAGATTGGCCCAATCGATTTGTTTTGTTCCAATGCTGGTATCGCCATGGGAAGACATATTCATTCGCCTAATTCTGAGTGGCAAACTATCTGGGATGTTAATGTCATGTCCCACGTATACGCTGCGAGGCATCTAGTGCCGAGAATGGTTGCGCGCGGTGGAGGTTATTTTATGAATACCTCATCGGCTGCGGGCCTTTTAAATCAGATCGGTGGAGCAGCCTACGGAGTAACTAAGCATGCGGCTGTTGGGTTTGGTGAGTGGCTTGCTATCCACCATAAGCATGAAGGTATTAGGGTGTCTATGCTATGCCCTCAGGCGGTCCGAACGCGCATGACTGCGGTAGGTGACGAGTCATCATCCGCACCGTCAGCCATCACCGCCGCTGCAGGTGATGGCATGCTTGAGCCTGAAGAATTGGCCGATACGGTTGTCCAGGAGCTTCGAAATGAGAGCTTCCTTATCCTGCCTCATTCCATCGTGCTTGATTATATGAGAAATAAAACGACCAACTATGATCGATGGATTGGCGGGATGAATAAGCTAATGCGAAAAATAACAGGGTTAATCTGACAACTAATAGTTTGAACAGGGAGTAAGGAATGGGCTTTGAGTTGACGGCGAGAGCGGAAGAGTTAAACGAGAAATTGAAGGTCTTCATGGACGAGCACATCTATCCCAGGGAGGCCGAATATGATGAGTTCACTAATGATCACAAAAATTTATGGCAATATCCAGATTGGTTCGATGGTCTTAAGGATGAGGCTCGCAGTCAGGGTCTTTGGAATCTCTTTCTTCCAGCAGAATATGAGCCGTGGAGCCCAGGGCTGACTAATTTAGAAATAGCTCCCCTGTTTGAGACCATGTCTCGATCCGCGTGGGCTCAGCAAATTTTCAACTGTAACGCCCCTGACCGTGGGAATATGGAAGTGCTAGCTAAGTATGGCACCCCTGAACAGCAGGAGAGGTGGCTTAATCCTCTACTCGATGGAGAGATACGGTCAGCCTATGCGATGACTGAGCCCGATGTGGCCTCATCTGATGCGACAAACATGGAACTTAAGATTGAGCGAGATGGAGATGAATACGTCCTCAATGGCCGGAAGTGGTGGACTACAAATGTCATTGGCCCAAAATGCAAATTAATGTTAGTCATGGGAAAATCAAATCCTAACGGGCCACGTCATCAGCAGCACTCGACGATACTAGTTCCGACGGACACCCCTGGAGTTACGATTGCCAGACCGCTCAGAGTTTTTGGTGAGTACCACTCACCTGGCGGAGAAGGGGATGTGATTTTCCGTAACGTGAGGGTTCCGGTAACAAATCTTATTTTAGGTGAGGGCAGAGGTTTTGAAATTGCTCAAGGTAGATTAGGACCGGGACGATTCCAATACGCGATGATGTTTGTGGGAATGGCTCAGCGCAGCCTCGAACTGATGTGTGATCGTGCAACAAAGCGTGTCGCATTTGGTGAAGCTTTAAGTAAGAAGACGAGTGTTCAGCATGAGATTGCCCGCAGTCGCTGTGATATTGAGCAGTGCAGACTCCTGGTGCTTTCAGCTGCGGAAAAAATGGATAAGTTCGGAGTGGATGCTGCAAGAGCTGAGATTTCTATGCTTAAAATAGTGGCTCCAAAAATGTGCGAGGATGTTTCCAGTAGAGCGATGCAGATTTTTGGAGGCATGGGGGTATGCCAAGATACGCCGTTAGCGCATATTTTCACTATCAGCCGGTTCTGTCGTATTGCCGATGGCCCTGATGAGGTGCATATGTCCCAGTTGGCAAAATTGACAATCAAATCATTGGCGAGGCAATAAGATGAGTGCAATAGCAAATGCAAAGGAAGTTTTCAGGGTTATCTCTGATGTGGCACGTGCCCTGCCCGTGATTGTGGCAAAGCTACCAGAAAATGATGATCCAGCCTGTTTGGCAATGGTTCTAGAGGAGACTGTAGCCCGCCACCCCGATAGTAATATGATCATCTTCGAGGGTAGAGAGGTAACTTGGGGTGAATTTAACGAGCTCTCCAATTCTCTTGCACATGCCTTAATTGCTCGTGGTGTGAATCGAGGGGAATGTGTTGCAGTCATTATGGAAAATCGTATAGAGATGCTCGCCGGTATCATGGCTCTTCAGAAAATCGGAGCCATTGCAGGGCTTGTCAATCCGAGCCTGACTGGCACGCAATTAGCGCACTGCATCAATATAACTGAGTCGGTTAAGTGCCTTGCAGGCGAGGAAATATTTTCTAATGTTGTTGATATTAAATCTGACTTGCAAATGGATGACTCTGATATCCTTTGGGTTGCTGATGGTAGAGAGGCTACCGCGCCTGACATGATGGAAGATATTATGGCCGAACTTCCAAACTATCCGACCTCAAACTTGGAGGACACTAATACTATTCTTGCAGGATCCACGGGGTTCTATATCTTTACGTCAGGCACAACGGGCATGCCCAAGGCCGCTAAGGTTGGACAGAGGAGGCTGCTTGCGGCTGGTGCTCCCTTTAGTAAGGTGGGAGTTAGGGCAAAGCCAACTGATCGGATGTATTTATGCCTTCCTTTGTTTCATGGTACAGGGTTTATTTGCGGTGTGAATAGCTCTATTCACAGTGGCGCGTCAATGTTTTTACGAAGGAAATTCTCTGCCTCAGCCTTCTGGCCAGAGGTTCAGAAATTTGGCTGCACGATCTTCTTTTATGTAGGTGAACTTTGCAGATACCTTGTAACTCAACCGCCTTGCCCTGAGGAGCATAATAATCCTTTAGATCGAGTTTTTGGTAATGGACTGCGTCCTGATGTATGGGATGAGTTTAAGGAGCGCTTTGGAATAGATCGGATCTGTGAGTTCTATGGTTCGAGTGAAGGAAATATAACCTTTATAAATGCTTTTAATAAGAGTAAGACTATCGGTTACTGCCCTGGGACTATTGCCTTGGTCGAATATGATATTGAGCAAGATGAAATTGTCCTTGATGAAAATGGCAAATATATTCAGGTCGAACCAGGTACCCCTGGGCTATTGCTCGGTGAAATTGATGATCGTTTCCGTTTTGATGGCTATACGGACAAGGCTGCATCGGATGCGAAAATCCTTCGAGATGTTCTTAAACCAGGAGATGCATGGTTTAATACCGGCGATCTGATCACTGAGGTAGACGTTGGCTTTGTAATGGGCAAGCCACACTATCAATTTGTTGATCGGATTGGGGATACCTTCCGCTGGCGCTCAGAGAATGTCTCTACTAATGAAGTGGGAGAGATCTTGAACGCTAACTCTCAGGTGGAAATTGCCAATGTTTATGGCGTTGATATACCTGCGACGGAGGGCAAGGCCGGTATGGTGTCTGTTGCCCTAAACCCCGGGCAAGCTTTTGATCCTGAGGAATTTTCAGCGTACGTAACATCAAATCTTCCTGGCTTTGCTCAGCCCGTTTTCGTCAGAATCCAAGCGGATATCTCAACTACGGGTACCTTTAAATTAGTGAAGGGCGCACTTAGAAAACAGTCATTCCATTTAGATCAGGTGGGAGATGACGCTATCTACGTCATGCTGCCGCGGGCAAGTCATTATCAAATTCTTGATAGCGAGACATATTCAGCCGTTATGAATGGAACAGTAGGTTACTAGGGCCAAAAATAAAGAGATTAGAGGAGATAGAGTTATGGAATTTGCTTCGGATGTGGTGTCAATAGAGAAGAATGGAGGTGTTGGTACTCTATGGCTTGATAGACCAGAAAAGTATAACGCAATGAACGAATCATTTTGGCTGGCCATACCAGAGGCTCTGAAGGCACTTGAATCAGATAAAGAGATTAATGCGATCATAGTTGCCGGTCGAGGAAAACACTTCTGTGTCGGGCTTGATCTAGTGGATAGCGGTATGGTCTCTCATCAGAGCGTTGCTGGCGAATCAGAGGCTGTTGCGAATATCAAGCAGCTTCAGGGTACTACTCGGTTCCAGGAGGCAATCTCATCGCTTGCCAAGTGCCCTGTGCCCGTTATAGCTGTGATTCATGGCCACTGCCTAGGTGCTGGAATTGATATGGTTACCTCCTGTGACATCAGGATAGCATCGGCTTGCAGTAACTTTAGCGTTAGGGAGACGCGCATAGGATTAGTTGCAGATGTTGGCACCTTGCAACGCCTCCCAAGTATATTAAATGCAGGGCACGTAGCCGAGCTTGCCTATAGTGCAAAGGATATTAATGCGGTGCGGGCGGAAAAAATTGGCTTGGTAAACGATGTTTACGAATCCCAAGAGGCAGCTTACGCGGCAGGGATGGCTCTAGCCAATGAAATAGCTGCGAATCCCCCCATGGCGGTTCGAGGAACTAAGTTTATGTTGCAGCAGAGCGAAACTCTGACTACAGAGCAAAGCCTATTGATGAACGGCATGTTCACGCTTATGACTAGCTTGCGATCTAATGATTTGCAGGAATCTATGAAAGCTTTTGCGGAGAAGCGTCCACCTAAGTACACCGGAACATAGACGCTATATGATTTACCTTCAGAAATCCCAGTTTAGGAGAGAGATATGAGTAATACTGCCTTCATCTATGATGCCATAAGAACCCCTCGCAGCAAGGGAAAGCCTAGCGGTACCTTGCATGAGGTAAAGCCTATCGATCTTGGTGCTGGGCTTCTAAACGCCCTTCAAGAGCGAAATGACTTGGATACGTCATATGTTGATGATGTCGTCATGGGTTGTGTTTCGCCAATTGGTGAACAGGGAAGCGATATTGCAAAAATGATAGTGCAAAACGCCGGTTGGGATGAATCCGTTGCTGGCGTGCAGTTAAATCGGTTTTGTGCCTCGGGCTTGGAGGCTGTGAATACTGGTGCGCAGAAAGTTGTCTCGGGTTGGGAGAACTTGGTTGTAGCTGGTGGCATCGAATGCATGTCTAGGGTGCCTATGGGCTCAGATGGTGGCGCTATGACGAGCGATGCCGCATTTGCCATTCAAGAGAGCTTTGTGCCTCAGGGTATTGGCGCGGATACCATCGCAACTATTGACGGATATAGTCGAGAGGATGTGGATGCCTACGCAATGGAGTCTCAGCGCCGTGCTGCGCATGCTCGAGACAGCGGCTACTTTGATGGCTCAGTTGTTCCTGTGCGAGACAAGAATGGACTGATGATTCTTGAGAGGGATGACTTTATCAAGCCTGACACAAACATGGACATACTTGGCGGTCTTAAGCCCTCATTTGAGATGATGGGGAGTATGGCATTTGATGACATTATATTAAATAAATACAATACGTTAGAGAAGATTTCTCATGTACATACTCCTGGAAATTCTTCTGGGATTGTGGATGGCGCGAGCGCCGTCCTTATTGGGTCGGAGAAGGCGGGCCGCGACCTTAATCTGAAACCCAGAGCTCGTATTCTGGCGGGATCAATTCTCGCGTCTGACCCTGTGATTATGTTGGCTGGCCCCGGACCGGCCGCGAAGAAGTGCCTGAAGACTGCAGGCCTTACTCCTGATGATGTAGATCTCTGGGAGATTAACGAGGCATTCGCGTCTGTTGCCCTTCGATATATGAAGGATTTAGAAATTGATCACTCAATTACTAATGTAAACGGTGGATCTATTGCGATGGGACATCCATTGGGTGCCACTGGCGCAATGCTCGTAAGCACTATGCTAGATGAGCTTGAACGTCGTGAACTCAAAAGGGGGATGTTATCGCTGTGTGTGGGTGGCGGTATGGGAATTTCGTGTCTGATTGAGCGCGTATAGTTTAAAATTTCCCTGAATCTAATATTGTTACAAGGCTTCAATGATGAGTGTATTTATCTACGAGAAAGACGATGATGGAATTGTGACGGTCACTATGGACATGACAGGTCCAGTGAATGCTGTCAACGCAGAATACAATGTAGCGATGGAGGAGACGGTCTCTAGACTAGAGGTCGAGGACGATCTCTCTGGTGTTATTTTCGCTTCCGCGAAGAAGGTCTTTTTTGCTGGCGCTGATCTTAAAGAGTTAGTGCTAGCTGATTCTAATGATATTGATGGCTTGTTTGCTGAAGGAGAGAGCTTTAAGAGCCAACTAAGGCGGCTCGAAAAGCTGCCTGTGCCAGTGGTTGCCGCTATTAATGGCGCCGCACTGGGTGGCGGTTATGAGCTGTCTCTGGCTTGTAATTATAGACTTGCCTATAACCACAAGTCTGTCCAGATAGGCCTGCCTGAGTGTGCACTTGGAGTTTATCCCGCTGGTGGTGGCGTTGTTCGACTTACAAAGCTCATAGGAGTTGAAAGTGCTTTAGATGTTATTCTTAAAAGCCAACGAATGAATCCAGAAAAAGCTCTAGCAGCGGGACTTATTCATGAGATTGTTGATGAAATAGATGATTTACTGCCCAGAGCGAGGGCATGGATTAAAGATAATCTTGAGAACCAGGATGCCGCTATTCAGCCATGGGATAGGAAAGGATATAGGGTTCCTGGTGGAGCTATAAACTCTCCGAGGAATGCGCAGCTAGCTGCAATGGCCCCTACGTTGCTCCACAAGCAAACTCGTGGGCTTATGCCCCAGATGACGGCTGCTATGGATATTGCTTTTCAGTCGTCAATGCTGGATGTCGACACCATGTTTCGGATTGAGGGTCGTGAATTCATTAAGGTTGTCACTGGTCCCGTGGCGAAGAACATGATTAATACGTTCTTTTTTCAACTAAATCAAATTAACGGTGGAGCCAGTAGGCCTCAAGGAGTTCGAAAAAATCCGACCCGTAAGCTGGGTGTGCTAGGAGCAGGTATGATGGGGCAGGGTATTGCCTACGTTGCGGCTAGGGCTGGCATTGAGGTCATTTTAAAGGATATGACCCAAGATGCAGCCGAAAAGGGCAAGGCTTATTCAGAGGGCCTCGTAGCAAAAGCAGTAAAGCGAGGGACAATGTTTGATTCCCAAGGCGAGAAATTGCTGAGCCTAATAGTCCCAACAGCTAAGGATGAAGATCTGGAGGGGTGTGACCTTATGATTGAGGCGGTCTTCGAGAACATTGATTTAAAAAATAAGATTATTATGGGCACGGAGAAATATCTATCTAAGGATGGATTTTGGGGCTCTAATACATCCACGCTACCGATTACTGAGCTGGCAAAAGCAGCTTCGAACCCAGAAAATTTTGTGGGCATTCATTTCTTCTCTCCGGTCGATAAAATGCCCCTTGTAGAGATTATTGTGGGTGAGAAGACCAGTGATGAGGCTCTTGCTAAGGCCTTCGACTTCGCTCAGCAGATCCGAAAGACACCGATCGTTGTAAATGACTCTCTAGGATTCTTTACATCGAGAACTTTTGGTACATACCTCGATGAGGGCTTACAACTCCTAACTGAGGGAGTGCACCCCGTCAAGATAGACAAGATGGGTCAAGCCGCAGGAATGCCTGTAGGGCCATTACAGGTTGGCGATGAGACTAGCTTGGAATTGACTCGTAAGGCTGGCGAGACCTGGGCGGCGATGGGCGTTGCTGATAAGTGGAGTGATGGAGAGGTTACGCGACAAGTGATTAAGGACATGATTACCGATAATGGGCGTGGTGGCCGCCACCATGGCGGCGGGTACTATGAGTATCACGCCGATGGAACAAAGAGTATCTGGCCCGGCTTGTATGACCTGTATTACGATGAGGACACTTATGTGTCAGACCAAGATATTAAAGATAGGCTAATATTTCGCCAGGTAATAGAGGCGCTTAAGTGTCTGGAAACAGGGGTATTGCGCTCGGTGGCAGATGGAAATATTGGGTCTATTATGGGGATTGGTGCCCCTGCTCACACTGGGGGCCTAATCCAATTTGTTAATACCTATGGGTTTAGCGCCTTTATCACTCGCTGTGAGGAGCTGACGTCCGCATTCGGCGATCGGTTCAAGTGCCCCGATATAGTATTCGCTAGAGCGGAGAGTGGAGAGCTGTTAGTTTAATGACGCATAAATCACAGGACTAGAGATAAAGCTAGTCCTGTGATGATTACTCTACATAATATACGGGCGGGTCGCATTCAGCAGTTCAGGGAATATTTCCCCCAACTTTGCCATCCAATAGTTGAACCAGTACTCAATCTTTTGTAAGAACGTCAATTCCAAGCGCTCGGGAAGTAGTTTTTGCTTGTTGGCAAGGTAGGCATGAATGGCATCGACATCATCCAATCCCAGAGTTTCATAGAACCCAATCATTCCTTTATGAGTTCGTGTCCCACCAATTACGATAGACGCAAAGTCACTGTGGGTTTGCTCGCTCATATACCGCAGGTCGGGTACGACGTAGTTACTCAGTGCATTTATACCGTGGCACGATGCACAGTTATTATGATAGAGAGACTCTCCCTGCTTAATGACCGCGGGATCTGAATTGACTTTGTGTCCCAGAGCTTTAATTGTTGCAAGTTCATTGCTTGCGAGAGATACAGTTTGATTAAAGCGACCTTTTTTGAACACGAGGAGCTTATTTTGATTTGTCTTCTTTTTCATAAGCTCATCACCTACGGTAATCATCACCGTACCACCGCTCCCCTGTGCGACTGCAATGTACTGCTCTCCATCAAGTTCATAAGTCATTGGTCCCGCTAGCACAGCGCTATCAGATTTATACTGCCATAGCTTCTTCCCATTATAGGCGTCATAGGCGGCGAAAGTGCCATCCCAAGTCCCTTGGAACACAAGGTCACCCGCTGTACTTAAGGTCCCTCCATTTGATGGTTTGCTGTGGTGTACCTTCCAAGCTCGCTTCTTTTTTACTGGATCCCAAGCTACAAGCTCACCATAAATCAGAGCATCAGCTGAGGCTCTTCCAGCAACCCAGCTCTTAGGATCGCGATTAGTATTAAGGTCGACTCCCGTATTCCAGCGGTTGACTCTATACATCACTTCCTTAACGGCGCTAAAGTAGCTAGGTATACTTTGCACGGGGATATACATAAGCCCTGTTTTCGTACTAAAAGACATGGGTTGCCAGTTGTGTGCACCGTATGGAGATGGCCAGATGAAGCTCCCGCCATTCTCCTGATAATTGGCGAATTTACTCTCCACGGGCCTCCCAGTGTCCATATCGACATGAGTCGCCCAGGTCACTCTGCCAAATTTCTCTGCAGATAGCAGTTCTCCAGTCTTGCGATCTAGTACATAGAAGAATCCATTCTTTGGAGCCTGCATTATGACGGAGCGCATTTCACCATCAATCTCTAGTTCAGCTAACACCATTTGCTGCGTTGCGGTGTAGTCCCAATTGTCTGCAGGAGTGACTTGGTAGTGCCAAACATATTCTCCTGTATCTGGGCGAAGGGCCACAATTGAGCTCAGGTATAAATTATCTCCGCCCCCAGGACTGCGCAATTCACGATTCCATGGAGATCCATTACCGGTGCCTATGTAGAGGAGATCTAACTCTGGATCGTAGACTAGTGAGTCCCAAGCAGTTCCTCCGCCTCCACCGAGTTTGTACCACTCATCCCCGCTCCATGTCTCCAGAGCAGCCTCTAAAGCGGCATTTTCTTGAGGTTTATTTCGATCACCAGGCACCGTGTAGAAGCGCCACTTCATTTCTCCAGTAGTCACGTCATAGGCACTTACATAACCTCGGACTCCTAACTCAGCGCCACCATTGCCGATAATAATCATGCCCTTCACAATTCGAGGAGCACCCGTGACACTGTAATTTCCATCCGTAGGAGTGCTCTGCACAGACCAATTTTCCATGCCCGTAGCAGCATCCAGTGCAATTAAACGACCATCTAGTGCGCCAAAGAAGACTTGAAGGGGCGAGTCACTATCTTCCTGCCAAATTGCGACGCCCCTATTAACAGGACCACAACAAGTTTTGGCTAGCTGGGCCTTGGGTACCTTTGCATCATAGTGCCACAACTCCTCTCCAGATCTCGCATCTATTGCATGCACGTGACTCCATCCTGTACTTACATAAATAACGCCATCATGAACGATTGGAGTGGCCTCCATGCCGCGAGCTGTATCAAACTTGAAGGACCAGACCAGATCTAATTCGTCAACGTTGTCTCTGTTAACACTGTCAAGAGGACTGAAGCGCTGCTCGCGATAAGTGCGACCATGACTTAGCCATTCACCCCTCGGATTCATAATGCTGGACTCATTTACTGTCTGCGCTGCGGGTTGTGAGTTCGCATGACTCGCTAAACTCATGAGTGCTGTCGCAATAACGAGTAGATAAATTTTCATATATCCCCCTTGTATGTGCTTACTGTTTGGGAACCTTGGACTAAAGCACATTTATAAACCTGTAGTTTTTGCTTTCTCACTAGTTTAACGCACTCTCGACAAAGTGGAGTCTATCCTGGCCAAAAAACATTTGGTTATCAACGAACATCGTAGGTGCTCCAAATAAACCGCGCTCGACAGCTTTTTCTGTATTGCTAATTAAAGCTGCTTTAATCTCTGGGTTTTGGGTAGATTCCAAAATTGAGGATGCATTGAGTCCCGCCTCTGTGAGGACATTCACCACAGTCTCGGCATCGCCCATATTTTTACCATTAACCCACATAGCATTGAATACGGCATTGATGTATGTCTGGAAGTGCTCAGTTGTCAGCAGAGCGACGGCGCCCCTCATCAGATTTAACGTATTAATGGGGAAGTAAGGATTCATAACTAAGGGCAGCCCATACATTTTGGCGTACCTTGGCATATCTATGTCCATGTACCGTCCCTTAGCGGGCACCATCGCTGGTGAAGTATTCCCAGTCGCCTTAAACAGGCCTCCTAATAGGATGGGATTATAGGCAATTAGGCACCCATATTGATCTTTAAGCTGAAGCAACCTGTAATGAGCTAGATAGGTCGTGGGGCTACCTACATCAAAGTAAAATTCCACCGTCTTTGTCATTTTATATTCATCTCCTACCAGTTCTCTTCCCATGGGCGGATGTCTAATTCGAATGTCCAAGCATTTCGAGGTTGATCATACAGGTTGATGTAGTTGGCGGCCAAGTCATCTGGATTCACGATGCCATCCTTGTCTTTACGATCTTGAAAATCCGGCAAGTTTTCTCTGATCCATTGAGTATCAACAGCAGCGTCAATAATGACATGGGCCACGTGGATGTTTTGTGGCCCCAGCTCTCGACTCATACTTTGTGCGACTGCACGCAGGCCCTGTTTGGCGCTGGAAAATGCTGCGAAACCAGCCGCTCCACGGGTACTTGCGGTTGCACCGGTGAATATGATGGTGCCTCGGCTACGCTTTACCATGTATCTTGCAGCTTCACGCCCATTGATAAAGCCGGCAAAGCAAGCCATCTCCCAAATTTTATAAAATTTTCTCGTATCAGTTTGCAAAATACCCATGGGGACATTGGCGCCAACATTGAACACAACCACATCTATCTCTCCAATATTTTTTTCAATGTTGGCAAATAGAGCGATGGTGGCATCCTCTTTTCGTGCGTCGCAAGCAAAACCATGCGCCTTCCCACCGGCGGCAGTAATCTCTGATATTAGGGGCTGTAATTTGTCCTCATTTCGCCGAGTAGCACAGACCGTTAGCCCTCGCTCTGAAAATTTACGTGCGATTGCGCTTCCAATGGCATCACCAGCGCCGATAATAAGAGCGACTTTTTCCATCGAGGACCCCTCATGAGCTCAACGTTCTTTACTTAATAGGGTTTTATAGCATAGCGAAGCACGTCGAGATACTTTTGTTTGGGGATAGGTGGTCACATAAGGATCTATCTAATGAGTTAATCAAAGATACTGTTCGTTGATTAGAAGAGCTGTTGAATTTGCTTTGATATTAGTGAAATCGTCCCTTCTTGAGATACTTTTTGATGATCAGTTAGTCGATACCAGTAGTCGAAAGAGGATAGGGCATATGCACTTTCTCTGTCTTGAGGATCTAAATTAAGAATTTCTGGAATCCAGTCCTCTAGCTCCTTCCTGAGGCGGGCTTGATTAAGCCCATAGTTTTTTTCGATGACCGGCGTATTCCACATTCTGATTCGCCCAGACAACATGAAATTTTTGGCAGCCTCGTATCCATTAGCCAATTGCTCGACCGCATGAACAACTCTTGTATGCAGAGCTCCTGAGCGATCCCCACCCGTGAAGTGATGTTTCACGTTTTGGTAAACAAGCTCGTTGGTGGTCTCGAAGATACTGTCCATGTCATCGAAGTGCCTGAATACCGAGCGTATACCCACATTTGCTCTCTTGGCTACCTGCTGGGCTGTTGGAGTCAACACACCTTCATCAATCAGCTCGATCATAGCTTCAACGATCAGGTGGCGGCTTCGCTCGCTTCTTAGCAGCCTGCCGTCGGGCTTAAGATTCAAATCATCGGTCGATGCAGTGGGCGCGGTAATTGTCATGTCATCGCCTATTTATCGTTTGGTGAGAGAATGAAATCAACGGTAGTTGAGCACAGATTTTGAAATAACGAGCTGCAGCAAACAATGAAATTCGCCCAAGGTTTTTGTAAATCATAGCCATTTAAATTCCGCTGCTCACTTTGATAATTTCCTTAGAATTTGGAGGCAGAGTGAACAATGTCCCATCTTCTCCTAAAGTGTACTCGCTAAAGATCTCATCGACACCATCCAGCCATATTGAATCTAATCCGGGCACATCTAGTGGGGGAACGATGTGGTAGTACAGAAGATGTCCAACATTTGAGTCACGAGCCACTTCAGCAGCGTCTATTGGACTAGCGTGGTAATCTAAGACATCGAAAAAGATTTTGCTCGCTCCCATATTGCCCGCAATTTTTGCTGAGTTACTCATTGTTTCAAGCATAATAGGTGACAGCGCCTCGTGCACTAAAAGATCAATTCCTTTTGAGAACTGTTCAACATTAGTATTCTTGATGGTATCACCTGAGATCATTGCTGTACGGCCCTGAAAAGTAAACAGGTATGCGACTGAGGGAGATACAGGCTCGTGTTGTACAGTCAGCATCTCAATTTTTATACCGCCGTCTTTATAGACCACTACCTTCGACCCATCGCCAGGTGATTCAAAACTTTGCGCAGTCATGCCTCTCCCGCTGGTCGGCGCTACAAAGTCAGTATGATGTGCATTACGATAAACTGAATCTTGGCTGTAGGCAGTATTAAATCCATCAACGACAAGATCAACGCCCTGGGGTCCAATCACGTTAAGTGGGGAGACATGGTTACCTGTAACCCATCTCATCATTGCAAGTTGTCCCAGCCCATCGATATGATCGGAGTGAAAGTGCGTAAGTAACACGGTATCGATATCACCAGCATTAAGGCCCATAAGCCCCAGGTTTGTTGGGCCACCGGATGAAATGTCGACAATAAAGATCCTCTTATCGGCAATTACCGCAACGCATGGCCCGGTCCTCGAAGTACTGGGCATCGGCCCGCCGGCTCCACAGAGAGCTACATGCAATCCATCCCCAAGATCCGAAATACGATTTTCAGACATCCTAGATATTGACGCAGCAGAAAACACCTTGAGCATTATTGCTGAGCGATTATTAAACGCTATGATTAATATCAGCACGACGATTACTATGCCGATATAACGCTTCCTAACCATCATATTAACCTTGCAGAAACATTTTATAGAAGGGTTACATAATGGCATTATCTATGTCAATATATTCTGAAATCATTCTAATTTAGTCTTAAATGAGTAGCCACAATGTCAAAAGTTGATCCCTTGACGCTCATTGGGGTAGCGGCATCACCATATACCCGAAAAATGATAGCTCTTCTGCGTTACCGACGGATTCCCTATCGAATTATTTGGGGTAATCCAGTGGACATTCTGCAGGAAATGGAAATTGCTCCGCCCAAGGTTGAATTGCTACCCACTTTTCTTCTACCTGATGAGTTGGGCAACATCCAGGCGGTCTGTGATTCAACTCCAATTACAAGGCGCTTAGATAAAGATTACAGTGATCGAGAGGTGATACCGAGTAACCCAGCCCTCGCATTTATAGACTACCTGCTGGAGGATTTTGGTGATGAGTGGTGTACAAAATTTATGTTTCACTACCGATGGTACCCTGATGTGAGTGCGGATAATGCGGGGACATTACTTCCTCTTCTTCATAGTGTCGACCTTCCGGATACATCAGTAGATCAATTCAAGTCCTACATTACTAATAGGCAAAGGGGACGACTTCACGTAGTTGGCTCAAATGAAATTACTGCCCCACTAATCGACACCAGCTACCGTCGATTCTTGGAGGTATTTAATTCTCATCTGACTCATCAACCATTTGTACTGGGCCACAAACCCAGCTCCTGTGATTTTGCATTTTATGGGCAGCTTACACAGCTAATAGGTTTTGATCCCACATCAAGACAGATCGCTCATGACTTGGCGCCACGAGTTGTGGCCTGGACAACACTGATGGAGGATCTGTGCGGGCTAGAGCTGAATGAAGTGAGCTGGTGTGAGCTTGGAGTGTCTCCTGAGACCCTTAAGAATCTACTTAAAGAGGTTGGCAAGTTTTACGTTCCGGCTCTACTAGCAAATGCAAGAGCACTTCGAGAAAAGAAAAGCACATGGAAGGTGGAGATTAATGATGGCTTATGGAGTCAGGAGGCGTTTGCCTATCAAGGCAAATGCTTAGGTTGGATCAGAGACGAATATGAGAAACTCTCAGATCAAGATAGATTGGAGGTAGATTTAATCCTTGATGGAACTGGCTGTCAGGAACTATTAATTTGATAAATCTTGGCCAAAAGGATGGGAATAGCATTAGATGAGTAAACAATTTAAGGAGCAGGGTGGAGCTGCGACGATGGATCCGTCGAGATTCAGACGCTGGGTTACTTCAAAGGTCATGACCAAGTTGATTTCCTTTGAGACATTAACAAAAAGAAGAGCTAGAGAGGAGCGCCGAAGGAAACTAAGTGCTAGGCCACATATTATCGAGTACTTTCATCAGGTCGATGATGGTTACAGTTACCTTGCAGTGCAGGCACTTGAGCAGTGATTGGCGAGATATAATGTTGAATTTAAGTGCCATCTTGTAGGCCCTCCAGAGGGTGCTAACTCGCCAGAGCCTGAGCTTTTAATGGAACTTTCACGCTACGATGCCACTAAGATCGCCCCTTATTATGGTCTCGATTTTCCTGACTGCGCTAAAATGCCAGATCAGTGTATCGTCGATTCTGCAAAAGCAATTCTTTCTGTATTGAGTGACAGTGATTTCGTGTTGCACGCCAAAATCATCGGTCAAGCTCTTTGGGCCTCAGATCAATCAACACTAGACAAACTTAAAGCTGTTTGGGGAATTAGCACTGATGCGGAGATATCGAAAAGGTATGCTTCAGGGAATGCCCGTCGGGCGGCCCTAAAGCATTACTCTGGTGGGATGTTTTACTATGGAGGGGAGTGGTACTGGGGAGTTGATCGCCTTTATCACTTAGAAGGTCGCTTATCTGATCTCGGACTTGATCGCAATCTAGGTTCTGAACCCATTATGCCAAGGCAAGAGATCCATATGGGTAAAAAGGCTAATGATAGTGGTTTGATTCTCGAGTGCTTTGTTTCTCTGAGAAGTCCCTACACCGCTATCGTCTTCGATCGCGCTCTGGAACTGGGAAGAGAGACGGGGGTTACCGTAGAGGTCAGGCCTGTTCTACCTATGGTGATGAGAGGGGTACCTGCTACCATGGAGAAGGGTATATATATCTTCGGGGATTCTGCCAGAGAGGCCAGGGCGGCTAACATTCCGTTTGGCAATTTTTACGACCCAATTGGGGAGCCTGCTCGCCGCTGCTATTCTCTTTACCCTTGGGCAGTCACCCAAGGTCTAGGAAATGAACTTTTGTCTAGCTTTCTCAGAGCTGCCTTCGTAGAAGGGATCAACACAAATCGAGATACCGGTTTACAGCAGGTAGTTGAAGGCGCTGGACTTGATTGGTCAGTCGCTAAGACTCTCGTTGGATTGGATGGATGGCAGGATGAGCTTGAGGCTAATCGTTTGATGATGTACGAGAGCGGGCTTTGGGGAGTTCCTAGTTTTAGGTTACTAGATAACCATAAGCGGACTATTGTAGCGCTCTGGGGTCAGGACAGGCTGTGGTTAATAGCGAATATAATTGAGCAGCATCTAGAGGTCGAGAAGTAAATCGAGGTACTATTCTCGTCTGGTTTCAGAAGATTATGTCGATAAAATGTTAGTAAATTATAAATTAGAGGATTAAAAATGGTAGCTATTACGGATGCAGTAGGTATGGATATAGAGCATGGAATTGCCTTGCTCACGGTTAATAATCCGCCAGTCAATGCACTGAGTATTTCTGTTAGGGAGGGAATTTTTAATGGATTGAAAAAAGCATTTGACGATGATTCGGTGTCAGGAATTGTTGTTATTTGCGAGGGAAGAACTTTTATTGCAGGCGCTGATATCAGTGAGTTTGGAAAACCTCCGCAGGACCCAAATTTGCATCATGTCCTAGATTTGTTAGACGGATCTAACAAGCCCGTAGTGGCTGCCATACATGGTACAGCACTAGGTGGCGGATTGGAGACGGCGTTATGTTGTCACTACCGGCTGGCAGTTAGCACTGCCAAGTTTGGTCTTCCCGAGGTTCATTTGGGGCTACTTCCAGGAGCCGGAGGCACTCAGCGGCTTCCTCGCGCGGTGGGCGTAGAAAAAGCCCTATCTATGGTTACCTCTGGATCCCCAATTGGTGCTGCCGATGCTCTTTCTTCGGGCTTAATTGATGGCATCGTAGAAGGTGATCTGCGTTCTGAAGCATTGGCCTATGCGATTGAAAAGGCCTCCTTTAGTGGCTCCCATCCTAGACTTAGAGATACCAATGAACGGTTGCAAGACGCTATCGATAATCCGGAAATTTTTAATAATGTAAGGAAAATGATAGCGCGAAAAACAAGAGGTTTTATGGCTCCAGAAAATAACATTCGATGCATCGAGGCTGCGGTCTCCATGCCGTTTGATGAGGGGCTCAAGTTAGAAAATAAATTATTTATGGAGCTCATGGCGGGGCCTCAATCTAAAGCGCAACAGTACTTCTTTTTTGCCGAGCGACAAGCCGCTAAAGTTGAGGGAATTGGTAAAGACATCCAAGAAATTCCAATTAACAAGGTTGGAGTAATTGGTGGAGGTTTGATGGGTGGGGGTATCGCCATGAATATGGCGAATGTGGGAATTCCAGTCACTATTATCGAGACATCTCAGGAGGCTCTGGATAGAGGTTTGGGTACCATTCGAAAAAATTACGAAAACACAGCCAAGAAGGGTCGGATTAGTCAGGAAGATGTGGAGGTGCGTTGTGGTTTAATTGGCGGTTCTTTGAATATAGAAGTTTTATCTGATTGTGACTTGGTAATCGAAGCTGTGTTTGAGAATATGGAAGTGAAGAAGCAGATATTTACAAAGCTAGACGCCATTGTTAAGTCTGGCGCAATACTTGCCTCAAATACCTCTGCGCTAGATCTTAATGAAATCGCTAGCGTCACGGGGCGCCCTGAGGCTGTCATTGGATTGCACTTCTTTTCTCCTGCTAATGTTATGAAGCTACTGGAGGTCGTTAGAGGGGATAAAACAGCTGATCCGGTCATTAAGACATGCATGAATTTTGCTAAGAGGATCAAAAAAGTCGCAACTCTTGTAGGCGTATGTCCTGGGTTTGTTGGAAATCGAATTTTGGCTGCTCGACAGCATCAAGCTAACGAGGTTGCTCTTGCGGGAGCCCCTGTAGGACAGGTCGACAAGGTGCTATTTGATTTTGGCTTTCCGATGGGCCCCTTCCAGATGGCTGATTTAGCGGGTCTAGATCTGGGTTGGAACAAGGAAACCTCCAATAGTGAGACAGTTGGGCACAGGTTATGTGAAATAGGTCGATATGGGCAGAAGACGAAGGCTGGCTTCTATGATTATGATGATAATCGAAGATCATCTGCCTCCGATTTAGTTACCAGTATTGTCTCTGAGCATGCTGCGCAAAACGGGGTGGAGCAACGCGAAGTAGGTGATCAAGAGATCCTCGATAGGTGCCTACTTCCGATGGTGAACGAGGGTGCTAAAATTCTCGAGGAAGGTATTGCGATGCGAGCAAGCGATATTGATGTTGTTTATGTTTATGGGTATGGATGGCCGATCTACCGCGGAGGCCCCATGCATTATGCGAATTGTCTCGGGCTTGATGTGGTGGTTGAGAAGCTTAAATACTATCAAACTCTAACTGGTGATGATTTCTGGGAGCCAAGTTCTCTGCTACTGAAATTGGCGAAGGAAGGCAGTAGTTTTTAGAATGGAAACTTTTCAGAAATATTTAAATACTATGCAGATACAAAAACCCAAGCTCGTAACGCTTGGGTTTTTATTTTTGTTATTAGGCGCAGCGAGTTCTTTTGCTGATGTTCCTCTGGACACTTCAAAATTAGAAGGGCAATGGAAAATGAGCGACAAACCTATTTGGGTAGATATAAATTTCACTGAAGAGGTCGGTCAGGGTCAAATTATTAGACATGAAAATGATCCGTCAGCCGTTGGAAAGCTTCTGCTAAGTAGTATTGTTAAGGATAGTGATAAAAATTTTTGGAACGGCTTTATATATGTTCCTCAACTGTCAAGAATTCATCCTATGAAGTTATCGCATATTGATTCTCAGGAAATTAACATCAGAGTAAAAGTTGGCTTCATAAAAAAGACGGTAATCCTATATAGAGTTAACGATTGAAGGTTCACTTGATTACAACCATTATTAAATTTTAATTGTCCTACCAACGTAGACACTAGCCTTATTTTATTTGTTAGTGGATAGATTACCTTCACTAATGAATAGTATTAAGGCTTATAGTAAGGAAATTCATTTCGTTGGGGGACCGCCAAATGCTCAAGCAAGTTAAGCTAATATTTCTATTTGTTCTTACAATCCTCGTTTCTTCGTGCGGTATAGTTGGAGACGTTTATCAAGAGGAGTCTAGGCGGATCATTAACTACCTGCTTTCAGATTTTCCTCTCCCAAATGATGCTGAAATCCAAAAGCTACCAACGGTTATTCTAGGAACTGGAACTGGAATTGCGGGTAGAATAGTGCTGTTTTCTGATGTCAGTCCTGCGGAAAACCTAATATTTTATGGTAACTCGACGCAGGGTTCAGGCTGGAACTTAGTGTCATCAACTGTGGCTGAGGAGATTATTCTTGTCTACACTAAAGAGGGACGCCATGCGACTATTGAAATCCTCAGGCGAGGTAGTGGCCTGGGCCGCGTAACAGGGTCTACTGGTGGAAGCCAGGTGACTATTTCTGTGGTGCATCCAGGAGCAATACAGGACGAGAATCCTTATCTTGCTTTGGATTCAAGTCGCAGAGACTTTGAACGGGCAGTAGCTCAACAAGAATAATCCTAAACTTAGATCTCGCGCGATTTTGCTTTCTAGCAATCTGTTTCTTTACCTTTTTACAATTGTGGTTAAGACCACTATTATAGCCGGCTCAAGCAATAGGGTCTCGAGCAAAGCTATATGGATGATCAAAAATCAACGAATGTAACGTGGCAGGATGGTGAGGTTTCGGCATCTGATCGTTCAGCCTTTTTAGGTCAAAAGGGCGTAACCATTTGGTTTACTGGGCTCTCCGGTAGCGGAAAAAGCACCATTGCGGTGGCTCTTGAAAGTGCTCTGATGGGAAAGCAAAAGCTGAGTTATAGACTAGATGGGGATAACATTCGGCTGGGTATTAATAAGAATTTAGGTTTTTCGGCGGAGGACCGAACCGAGAATATTAGGCGCATCGGTGAAGTGGCAAAATTATTCTCTGATGCTGGAATTATCACTTTAGCGAGTTTTATTAGCCCTTACCTCGCTGACAGAGATAATGTCAGGCAATTGCACGTCAGTGCCAATATAGCTTTCGTAGAGGTCTTTGTGGATTGTTCTTTGGCCTCAGCTGAGGCCAGGGATCCAAAGGGCCTTTATAAAAAGGCTCGAGCTGGAGAGATTAAAAACTTTACGGGCATTGATGATCCTTATGAGGCGCCTAAAAACACAGAAATACACCTAATCTCGGATAAAATGACGGTTGATGAAGAGGTTGATCTTATCGTTAGCTACCTTACTGATAATGGTTTTCTTGCTTGATCTAATTGCTACTATCTCTTTATCAAGGAAAAAAATGTGATTAATCCTTATGGATCAAAAGCGCTTAATTTGCTGTTAGAGCCCGAAGAAAGTTCATGTCAGCACGTAATTGATAATTTTTCAGATCTTCCTCACATCCTTTTAAATTCAGCCGCCGCCGCTAACTTGGTGATGTTGGGGGCTGGCTATTTTAATCCGCTAACAGGGTTTATGAATAAAGCTGACACCCTTAGTATTTGTGGTAATTTCTGCACGACTGACGGCTTATTTTGGCCCGTTCCTGTGATCAATATGCTTGATAGCAAGCCCATATTTGATGTTGGCTCAAAAATTTGCTTACGAGATCCTAATATCGATGGGAATCCTGTCATGGCAACGATGAACGTTAGTGCCGTGGAGGAGCTTAGTGATGACGAAATAAATTTTATATTGGAATCAATTTATGGGACGACAGATTCTAATCACCCTGGTGTAGTTACTTTTAAGAATCTTGGTAACTTTTTAGTTTCGGGCAGTGTTGCCGTTCTTAACCTAAGCTACTTTCATGCAGATTTTCCAAGTACCTTTAGGACAGCACAAGAGATTCGCGATGAGATTCAATCTAGGGGCTGGGAAAAAGTTGTGGCATTTCAGACGCGAAATCCGATGCACAGGGCGCATGAAGAGCTCTGTCGGATGGCAATGGAGAGGTTAGATGCAGATGGATTGATCGTCCATATGCTGCTAGGTAAATTGAAGCTGGGTGATTTGCCGGCAGAAGTCAGAGATGATTGTATTCGAACAATGGTAGATCATTATTTTCCTGAGAATTCGGTAATGGTCACGGGTTATGGGTTTGATATGCTCTATGCGGGACCTCGAGAGGCATTACTGCACGCAATATTTCGTCAAAATATGGGCGCCACACACTTAATAGTAGGTCGAGATCATGCAGGTGTTGGAGATTTTTACGGAGCCTTCGAGGCGCAAGAAGCTTTTGATAAACACGTACCTAATGGCGCACTGGATATACAAATATTCAAGGCAGACCATACAGCCTTCTCAAAAAAATTAGGTCAGGTTGTTATGATGAATGAAGTTGAGGGCCATACCAAAGACGACTTTGTGTTACTTTCGGGTACTGCGGTTAGAGAGATGCTGGGCAAGGGCATTGTTCCTCCTAAAGAATTTTCTCGCCCTGAGGTCGCCAAGGTGCTCATCGATTACTATCAAATTGAGGATTATTAAATCTTGTGACTGATTACGATGTATTCAATGGTGATGCTGATGGTATTTGTTCATTAGTTCAGCTTAGGCAGATTGAACCTCGTGATGCTGTTTTAATTACTGGTATCAAAAGGGATATCACTCTACTTAGCCAAGTAAAATCAGGAAAAGGAAATCGAATTACCGTTCTCGACATATCTATGGAACGTAATTCAACTGATTTAAATAGAATACTTGATCAGGGTGCTACAGTTTTTTATGTTGACCACCACAATCCTGGGAAGGTGCCTGCATCCTCCTCACTCATATCAATAATTAACGAGTCTGCGGACGTATCCACAAGCTTACTTGTCAATCAATACTTGCGTGGGGCAAGGGTGGGTTGGGCAATTGTTGGAACATTTGGCGATAATCTAAAAAAGTCAGCCCATCTTATGACAAAGGATACAAGTTACTCATCAGGGGACATAGACAAGCTGGAAAAATTAGGTATTTATATAAACTATAACGGATATGGATCATCTTTGGGTGACCTACACTTTTCTCCTCAAGATTTATATAATCTGGTTCTTAATTATACCGATCCTTTGGATTTTCTTTTGGATGGCCAACGCCATTTTGAAAAACTTGAGACTGGTTATCTCAGTGATTTTGCTTCAGCTCAAGCAGTAAGTCCTTTGAGATGCAATCAGTTCTCAGCTGTATACTTCTTGCCAGATGAACCTTGGGCTCGCAGAGTCAGCGGAGTATTCAGTAATAGACTGGCCAACCAACATCCAACAAGAGCTCATGCTGTGGTCATCGAGAAATCCTGTGGTAGTTACCTTGTAAGTGTTAGAGCGCCTCTTCAAAATAAGCAAGGGGCAGGTCAATTATGTGGCCAATTTCCTTCAGGTGGCGGAAGAGAGGCAGCTGCAGGCATCAATGATTTGCCTGCAAATCAACTGGATTATTTTATCGGAAAGTTTGAACAAACATACCGAGCCTGATAATTTATCATAATAAGGTTTTTAAGTGACAGGAGTACTCCTTGACGAGCCATCGCCCTTTTAAAATACTTGGTGTCCAACAGATTGCAGTTGGCTCGATAGATAAGCAGCGATTGCGAACTTTCTGGATTGATTTATTGGGATTGGAATACCAAAAGAGCTTCACTAGTCAATCTGAAAATGTCGATGAAGATATTTGTCTGATAGGTTCTGGAAATTTGTCCACTGAAGTTGACCTAATGCAGCCACTAGATACAAGTGCTAAACCCAGAGTAGACCTTCCCCCTCTTAACCATATTGGCCTGTGGGTCGATGATTTAGCCGCAGCTGTGACTTGGCTCACTGCTCAAGGCTTACGGTTTGCACCCGGTGGCATCAGAGAGGGAGCCTCAGGGCATGATGTTTGCTTCATTCATCCAAAGGGTGATGGTGAATTTCCGCTAAGTGCAGAGGGTGTTTTGGTAGAGCTAGTTCAGGCTCCAAAGCGAGTGATAAATGCCTATAAGACTATTGCAGATGCTTAGACGACTCCCATTTATCATGGCGGAGTAGCTTTCCTGATTAATAGGCTGTAAGGTGCACGCCATTCAAGGGCCTTCCAAGAATTCCTATCAAAAGCAGCTACCCAGGTCCTAGGTTTGCGGCAGACAAAAGATATCATTATGTCATTTAATATTTTAGGCCTTTCTGCACCTCTTCTAAAAGCTATTGCTAGTCAAGGGTACAAAACCCCATCTCCGATTCAAGAAAAAGCTATTCCAGCCGTTTTAGATGGCCGAGACGTCATGGCAGCGGCTCAGACAGGTACTGGGAAAACCGCAGGATTCACATTACCCATCTTACAGCGACTTTCGGTAGGCCGAAGAGCGCAGCCTAATCAGGCGCGTGCTCTTATATTGGCGCCCACCAGAGAGTTGGCTGCACAGGTTGGGGAGAGTGTAAGAGATTATGGAAAGCACATGTCACTGTCTTCAACTGTTGTATTTGGTGGTGTGAAAATTAATCCTCAGATGATGAAGTTACGCAGAGGGGTTGATGTGCTTGTTGCAACCCCAGGACGCCTTATGGATCTTCATAGTCAGAATGCTGTTAAATTTGATTATCTCGAAATACTGGTTCTCGATGAGGCAGATCGGATGTTGGATATGGGTTTCATCCGTGACATCACCAAAATTATTTCTCTTCTGCCAAAACGCCGTCAGAATCTTATGTTTTCTGCGACTTTTAGCAACGAAATTCGTAAGTTAGCTAATGGATTGGTTCGAAATCCCGTTGAAATTTCGGTAAGCCCTAGAAACGCAGCCGCTCCTACAGTTAGCCAGACGGTCTATACGGTAGATAAAAAACAAAAGGCGCCCCTGCTAACGAGACTGATTAACGATGGTAACTGGAGCCAGGCGTTGGTGTTCACTAAAACTAAGCATGGGGCTAATAAGTTAACCAAACATTTAGAGGCTCAGGGGATAGTTGCGTCTGCTATTCATGGAAATAAAAGCCAAGGAGCCCGGACTCGAGCGTTGTCTGACTTCAAGGCGGGAGAGATACGAATTTTGGTTGCCACTGATATCGCAGCTAGAGGATTAGATATAGAGCAGCTTCCGCAGGTTGTAAACTTTGATTTACCCAACGTATCTGAGGATTATGTTCATCGGATTGGCCGAACTGGGCGCGCTGGTTTAACTGGAGAGGCAATATCACTAGTTAGTGCAGATGAGGTTGATTTGCTATCTGGTATCGAGCGCTTGATTCAAAAGGTGCTGCCACGCAAAGAGTTAGAAGGTTTTGAGCCTGATCAAGTTGTGAGAAAAACCACCCTAGATCATCCGGTATACTCCAAAAAGCCTAGAAAACCATTAAAAAGTCAAACAAATGAAAGTAATAACTCTCGACACAGAAATAATTCAAATAGCAGTAAGCGTCGTACCGAGTTTGGTCAAGGACCTCAACCAGGCAAGAAAGCGAAGCGTGGAGGGCGTAATCAAGCTTTAAAATCAGATATAAATTTCGACAATTCAGTTAAAAGGAATTCCCAAGGCAGTGAGGGTGAGCCGTCAGAGAAATCCTTCTCACCATATGGTAATTCGAGAAAGTCAGAAAATATCAAATCAGGTCGAAGACGGCCATCAGGAGGAAATTCAAATCGAGGAATTGGTCGATCTCGCACCAGATAGGTGCTGTATTCAACTGAGTTTAAAAACAAAAAATTAATTTACTTGTTCAATTCAATAGCTAAACTTGCCCTTTAATCAGCCACTTTTTTGTGTACTTCAGACCTTGAAATTCAGGGCATCATCCCCAACTACTTAACAAAGAAAATTCTTTTCGATTATCGAAATGACAGACAAACTATAGGAGTTAAAAAATGGCAGCTAAAGCAAAATCTGGTGCGGAGACGTTAGGCTTTCAGACGGAAGCAAAGCAACTTCTTCACCTGATGATTCACTCTCTCTATTCCAACAAAGAAATTTTTCTTAGGGAATTAATTTCCAATGCCTCAGACGCAACTGACAAACTTCGCTTCGAGGCACTTGAAGATTCCAAGCTGTATGAGGATGATGGGGATCTAAAGATACGCATTTCTGTCGATGATGAAGCCAAGACAATTACAATTACAGATAATGGTATTGGTATGTCTCGTGATGAGATTATAGCCAATCTCGGTACGATTGCTAAATCAGGCACTGCAGACTTCTTGAAAACTCTAACTGGAGACCAGCAGCAGGATTCTCAGTTAATTGGACAATTTGGTGTTGGTTTTTACTCTTCTTTCATTGTTGCAGACAAAGTAGTGGTTGAGTCTAGGCGGGCGGGTAGCAAAGCCACCGAAGCCGTTAGATGGACCTGTGAGGGTGAAGCTGACTATCAGATTGAAAAAATTAAGCGGCCGGAGCGTGGTACAGCCATTACCATGTACTTGAAGGGCGATGAATCAGAGTTTGCCAATGATTGGCGTTTACGAAGTATAGTCAAGAAATACTCGGATCATATTGCTATCCCTGTGGAAATGATCAAGCCTGATATGCCTCCCATGCCTGGGAGTGAAAATAATAAAGAGAGTGAAGATGAAACAGTTGTAAATGTCCCTGAGTGGGAGGCTGTTAATGATGCTAAGGCCCTTTGGACGAGATCTCGTAGCGAAGTAAGTGAAGAAGAATATAAAGAATTTTATCGTCATGTCTCCAGTGATTTTGCAGAACCACTAATTTGGAGTCACAACCGAGTTGAGGGTAAACAGGAATATACCAGTCTACTTTACGTTCCCGGCAGTGCTCCAATGGATTTGTACCAGCGTGAGGCCGTTAGAGGGATTAAGTTATATATCAAGCGCACTTTTATCATGGATGATGCTGAACAGTTTATGCCAATGTATCTGCGGTTTGTTAAAGGTGTTCTTGATAGTGCTGATTTGCCATTAAATGTTTCTCGAGAAATCCTTCAAAAGACACCAATGGTTGATAGTATTCGTGCGGCTTTGACTAAGCGCACGCTGGATATGCTCAACAAATTGGCAACTAACGACCCAGAAAAATATGCTACTTTTTGGTCTCAATTTGGAGCAGTCCTGAAGGAAGGGCCGAGTGAAGATCACTCCAATAGAGAGAAGGTTGCAAAACTATTTCGATTTGCAAGTTCATCTGTCGAGGGAGCGGATCCTACTGTGAGCCTGGCGGATTATATTGAGCGAATGAAGGAAGGACAGGATAAAATTTACTATGTGACCGGGGATAGTTATTCGGTGATTAATAATAGCCCATATTTAGAGGTATTCAGGAAGCATGGTATCGAAGTGCTTCTGATGTCAGATCGAATAGATGAGTGGATGATGGGCTATTTGACAGAATTTGATGGAAAATCGTTCCAAGATGTCGCTCGTGGTGAGCTAGATCTCAGCTCTATCACAGGGGATAAATCGGATGATAAAAAAGATGAGAAAGAATCTGAGTCTAACGAGGACAAAGACGAGACAATAACGAGAATTAAGACACTCTTGGGAGAGAAGGTCGAGGAGGTTAGGACCACTGGCCGGTTAACTGATTCGCCCGCGTGTCTCGTGGTAGGTGATAATGATATGGGAGAGCAAATGAGGAAAATCATGGAGGCAGCGGGACAAGCTGTCCCAGATTCGAAGCCTATTCTTGAAGTGAATATGATGCACCCTCTGGTTGCAAGGCTGAGCGCTGAAAAAGATGATGGCAGTGCTGAAATCTTAGCTAACGTATTGTTTGATCAAGCGGCGCTATCGGCGGGAAGGCCTCTTGAAAATCCCGCTCAGTTCGTTCAGCAACTAAATAAATTAATGTTTACTTAAATATTCTAGCTTTATTATGCTTCTGAAAATGGAATAAGACGGCTGTGTGATCTGCTGAAAGCCTCTATACTTGCGATCGAGGTATTACGAAGCTTTAGTCATATTTGAGAGGTTCTTGTGGACGAAAAGAGTAGCTATAAGGTTGCGGTGCTTGGAGGAGGCAGCTTTGGGACTGTTATAGCCAACAATGTTGCGCAGAATGGGCATCAGGTATCTTTATGGGTCCGTGAAGAAAGTTTGGTTGCTCAGATTAATGCTAACAGAGAAAATTCAGTTTATTTACCTGGATACACAATAAATCGTAATGTCTTTGCGACAGCAGATCTCCTTTCTTCAGTCGAGGACTGCGATTGTGTGATCTTTGCTGTGCCTAGCTCCGCGTTTCGAAAAACTGCTCAGAGGATAGCGGGGTACCTCTCAAAGAAAACGTCGATTATAAGCACTGCCAAAGGTATTGAGAGCGAAACATTTCTTCTACCAAGCCAAGTGTTGCAGGAAGAGCTGCCGCACTGTGAAATCGGAGTGATTAGTGGCCCTAATATAGCTAGAGAAATAGCAGATGGTCAGATAACTGCGACAGTTGTTGCTAGCGAGAACACCAAGTTTTGTACTCAGGTACAGGATTTATTGGTGTCTTCCAATTTTCGAGTTTATACAAATTACGATAAATTTGGAGTTGAATTGGCAGGTGCTTTAAAGAATATCTATGCGATTGTTGCAGGCATAACAGATGCTTTGGGCGTCGGTCAAAATACTAAGAGCGTGATGCTCACACGAAGTTTGGCTGAAATGAATCGCTTCGCGTTTGAGTTAGGGGCGAACCCTATGACTTTTTTGGGCCTAAGTGGGATTGGGGATCTGTTTGTGACCTGCACCTCGCCGTTGAGCAGAAATTTTCGAATTGGATCATCACTGGGAAATGGAAAGAGTCTTGATGAGGCAGTCAAGGAGGTGGGGCAGGTTGCTGAGGGAATAAATACCTCACGACTGGTCAAATTAAAGGCTGATGAATTAGGCATATACATGCCCCTAGCGTCCGCATTGTATGCTACATTATTTGAGCATCGACCTATTAGAGATTCATTGAATGAGATGATGTTATCTGAGCAAAGTATGGATGTAGACTTTATGGTGAATATAAATGACTGATGGTAAGGAAAATATTAAAAAAACAAGTACTTGGATTAGATTTGCCTACATGGTGCTGTTTGGGGCTATTTTGATTCCTTTGGGACGATTTGTTCTCGCGTTTATTGTTGTAGGGCAATTTTTAATGGTACTCGTTAAAGGCAGAGACAATGCTAATTTACGCAAACTTGGTAATGCTTTAGGTCAGTGGATTTATCAAGGAATTTTATTTTTAACCTTTAATTCTGAGGCAAAACCGTTTCCTTTCGATGAGTGGCCAGATGTCGAGCTCACGCCAGGCTATACATCTGACCCAGAATCAGACTCTGAGATTATTGAATCTGATTCAGAGTCTGATGACAGTGATATTCCCTCATTTGTCTCATCTGATGGTGAGGCTTTAAAAGATGGAGATGGGAAAGATCTACCAAAAGCAGATGTATGAGAGTAACCGGTTTTTCCTCGCAGCTTAAGTTGTGGAGCTGATTCTTGTGCGTCATGGGGACTCGTTGGGTGGAATTCCCGACTCGGATCGCCGCCTCTCAGATGCTGGCATTAAACAAATTATATCATCCTCAAAAATTCATATAGATGTCATCGGTGGCATTGATGCTGTTTATAGCAGTCCCTATCGGCGCGCTCAGCAGACAGCATCTCTGATGATAAGGGATCTAGAGTTCAAAAATGGTCTTGAAATAAACTTCAATGATGATTTAATACCGTCTGGAAATATTCTATCGCTCACTGCTTTACTTGAGAAAAAGCTAAAGCAGAGAATTCTTTTTGTTTCTCACATGCCTATCTTAGGCAATCTAGTGGACTTTTTAACTGGAAATACGAGAACTTTTTTAAATACAGGTAGTGTCGCGTCTCTTTCCATGGATTATCCTGGAGAGGGCCTGGCCTCAATTAATTGGATACATGATGTCACTTGAGTTTATTAGAGAAAGAAGTTTTCAGGTTAATGATTTAACCTTGGCTGCCAAGGAATGGGGTCGTTCAGGCTATGCACCTGTTATAGCATTGCATGGCTGGTTAGATAATGCGGCTTCGTTTGATCGGATGCTTCCCTTCATGGAAAACCTGCATGTAATCGCCTTAGATCTGGCGGGGCATGGAAGAAGTAGCCATCGATCACGAGATTCAAGCTATGATATTTGGATTGATATTGGAGAGGTAATCAGTGTCGCAGACCAGATGGGTTGGGACCGCTTCAGTCTTATTGGACATTCTCGAGGTGCAGCTATTGCCGGACTGATCGCCGGAACCTATGCAGATCGAGTAGCACAGCTAGCTCTTATCGATGGCTATGTTCCAATGCCCTCTGAGGCTGATGATGCGGCCAAACAGTTAAAGAGAGCGATCAGAGAAAATAAGCGATTCGCTAATTCCCAACCGACGTTTTTTCCTGATTTTGAGAAAGCTATTCAGGCCAGAGTTAAGGGTTTTGTTCCACTGCAACAAGAGGCTGCAGCGCTGCTGGCCAAGAGGGGCGTTAGTGAGGGCTCCAGAGGGTTCTATTGGGCCAATGATCAGCGTTTAAAGGCCGCATCTTTTGTTAAGTTCTCAAAAGATTATCTCGAGGGTTTCTTTACATCGATATTGGCGAGAGTGTTGTTGATTCAGGCTGAAAATAGCGCCCTATCTCCTGGGAGACAGCAGAACGCCTTGTTTGAATGGATTAGACACATGGATATACAAAAAGTCTCTGGCTCCCATCACTTGCATCTAGAGGGCGAAGCTGAAGATGTTGCTCGTTTAATTCAGAAGTTCCTAGTTTAATCATCGACATACATTAAGAGGAGTTAATCGACTCCTCAATAATGCATTGCGCCTTTTAAGCGCAGGTAAGGGGCGATTCTAAAGTCCAGGGTAGGGCTGAGCGACTATCTTACTTGACTATTTAAGAAATTATCACGAAGACTTTGGTCAGATTTAAAGTGGCCTCCTAATGCGCTGGTCTCGGTTCTTGAGGAGGCGTCCATTATTCCTCTGGCTTTTACGCAATAATGTGTTGCATCCATGAATACTGCAACATCTTCGGTTTCCAATAGAGTTTGAAGGGCAACTAAAACCTGCTGAGTCAATCGCTCCTGGACCTGAGGGCGTTGAGCAAAGAAAGCGACAATGCGATTTATTTTAGATAGACCGATAATTTTCTTACCCGGGAGATAGGCTACGTTTGCCAAGCCATCGATGGTTACAAAGTGATGCTCGCACGTACTAATGACTTTGATCGCTTTTACCTTGACCATTTCCTCGGTATTCATTTTGTTCTGTATCAAGGATATCTTTGGGAACTTTTCGTAGTTTAATCCGGAAAAAATTTCATCAACGTACATCTTGGCAATTCTGTGAGGAGTTTCTTCTAGGCTATCGTCCGTCAAGTCAAGGCCTAACGCTGTTACAACCTGTGTCATTGCATCCCTGATTCGAGCATATTTTTCATCCCGAGATAATTGCAGGCCACTCATAGGCGTCTCCAATCCCCTCTCGATGAGCGCATTACGCACTAATTGAGCTTCCTTTGACAGGTTGGATCGAAAGTTTATGTCGTTTCCAGCAATTGCAGTCGTTGGCATGTCTAGTGTTCCCCAAAGCTTTCTAGTGGTGTCTTGGTAGTAAGATGAGCATTCCTAGATTTCCTCAAATCAAGACATAATTGTAATTTAACCCTTTTGTCGCATAGTTTCCAATAAATTTTCTTGTAACCTAATCAGAGACTTGATTCAGAGATAACGTCGCAACGAGAGGGACTTACTCATAACAGAGTGAGATTGTGGCCTAAGTTTTATATTAATAGCCAATTGTAATTCTTAATGATCTAAATTTTTTTTTTAAATGACAAGTTTACCATTTAGGTCTCTGCAAGCTTTAGTAGAGGAAGTTATCTTTTTGTTCTTTGCAGTCACAAAACACACATCGACAGGTAAATCGAGGGTAAACTGTAGCTCTTTGTGGAGTTTTTATGGTTGCAAGCTATGTTGGATTATCTGATCAAATAGATACTGATGCGCCAAGCTTTGCGGGAAAGACTATTCGGCAAGTACTCAAACATGGTGAGACAGTATTTTCTCAGTCAGATATTTACTTTGGTCACGGTACAGATAATGCCTGGGATGAGGCTGTCAGTTTATTGCTACACGCGCTGAATTTAGATCCGAGTGCTGATGAGTCAATTCTAGATTTGGAGCTTACGGGCCAACAGATAAAAGATGTTTTTGTTTTATTTGATCGACGTTTAAAAGAGCGGATTCCCGCGCCGTATATTACAGGGCAGGCTTGGTTCTGTGGGCTACCTTTCATTGTAGATAGTAGGGTAATAGTGCCTCGTTCTCCCATTGCGCAGTTAATAATGGACTATTTTGAACCTTGGTTGAATAAAGCTCCTGCGCGGATATTAGATTTGTGCTGCGGTGGGGGCTGCATAGGTATTAGTTGCGCCTATGGGTTTGACGAGGCAGAAGTTATATTGAGTGATATCTCATTAGACGCTCTTGCGGTGGCGGAATTAAATATTGAGAAGCATAAAGTCCAAAATAGAGTGAGTGCTGTCTATTCAGATCTATTTTCTGGTTTTAGTGGCCAGTTATTTGATCTGATTGTAAGCAACCCTCCCTATGTCGATATTGATGATTTTAATTCTATGCCAGACGAATTTCATCACGAACCCGAGCTGGCGCTATATTCTGGTCAAGATGGCTTAGATTTTACTCGTCGTTTGTTGAGAGAAGCCGAAAATTATTTGTCAGAGACGGGAATTTTGGTAGTGGAGGTAGGGAATTCCTCAGAGGCGTTAGAAAAGGCTTTTCCATCTGTGCCTTTCTTTTGGTTCGAGTTTCCTGAGGGCGATGGGGGCGTCTTTATGCTCAGCAGAGAGCAGCTGGTCGAGTTTGGAGAACTGTTTAGATAAAACGCGTATAATCGGGGCGTGGAGTCACTTGTTGATAAGGTTTTAGAAAGATGTCAGGAAATTCAATAGGAAAGTTGTTTACAGTCACTAGCTTCGGTGAGAGTCATGGCCCTGCCATAGGCTGTATCGTTGATGGGTGTCCTCCGGGTCTAGAGATATCCTCAACTGATCTCCAGCATGACCTTAACCGGCGCAAACCTGGGCAGTCTCGTTATACTACTCAGCGCCGAGAGGATGATGAGATAAATATTCTTTCGGGGGTGTTTGAGGGGAAAACTACTGGTTCGTCTATTGGAATGATTATTGAAAATCAGGATCATAAATCAAAAGACTACAGTAAAATCAAAGATTTATTTAGACCTTCTCATGCAGATTATACATACCATCAAAAATATGGTAACCGAGATTACCGTGGCGGAGGGAGAAGCTCGGCTCGTGAGACCGCGCTTCGAGTGGCCGCGGGTGGCATAGCAAAGAAATACCTAAAGCAGGAGGCTGGAATTGAAATCTACGGTTATGTGTCCCAATTAGGATCGATCAAATCTGAGGTATTTGAAAAGGGCGCTATCGAGAATAATCCTTTCTTTTTTCCAGATCCCAGTAAAGTAAAGGAGCTTGAAGCCTATATGCAAGCGCTCCTTAAACAAGGCAACTCGATCGGCGCCAAAGTATCGGTGGTGGCTGAAAATATGCCTGTTGGGCTTGGCGATCCAGTTTTTGATCGACTTGATGCAGATATAGCGCATAGCCTAATGAGTATTAATGCGGTAAAAGGAGTTGAAATTGGAGCTGGCTTCGGTTCGGTAAGTCAGACCGGAACTGAACATAGGGACGAATTAACTCCAGAGGGATTTTTATCCAACAACTCAGGAGGCGTGCTCGGAGGTATATCCTCTGGACAGTCTATTTTGGCTAATCTAGCTCTGAAGCCAACATCGAGCATTCGGATCCCTGGTGCATCTATAGATAAAGCTGGGAGAGCAGTCGAGGTAGTTACAACAGGAAGACATGACCCATGTGTCGGTATTCGAGCGGTTCCAATTGCTGAAGCAATGCTTGCTATCACTTTAATGGATCATTATTTGAGACATAGGGCACAAAATGCAGATGTTAGCAGCGGTTTAGCTCCAATCTAAAGATTGACTTCAATCTCACATTGCTGATCTAGCAGCGATAAAAATGCCACTCCAGCGTTCGATAGTGTGTGTTTGGTGTGGCATATATACCCTAGCTGCCTCTTTATTGACGTATGGTTTACTGAGAGGCTGTGCAAGTTTTTTGTCAGCGTCTCTGGCAATACACTCCACCCCAAACCTATTTCAACCATTTTACTTATCGTCTCAAGGTAGTTAGTGCTCATTGGAGTTACTAATGAGATTTGCCGATATTGAAAGATATTTTGCACGATGCGTCCTGTATAGGTGTTTAATCCTGGGAGTATGACAGGAAAGTTGGCTAGATCTTCTAGTTCTGGATCTAGTAGCTTTGATAACGCATGGTCCTTCGAGCAGACAAACTTAAGAGGGTCATCCCAAATTTCTTTCTTGTGAATATTGGGGTGAATTTCTGATCCTAGCGTAATGATCCCTATCTCTGATTTAGCTTGCATGATTCGTTCATAAGCCTTTTCGGAATCCATAAATTCAATATCTAGGACAACATCGGGATAAGTTTTTGAGAAAATCTTGAGTAGATCAGGTAGCCTATGAAGACCTAGATGGTGGCTTATTGCGAGTCTGAGGATGCCTGAGACATTTCCTGAGAGATCATTAATTGCTTGAAGGGCATTTGCGTACTCTTTTAGGATTCTTCTGGCTCTAGGTAAAAGTTCTTGCCCTGCCTCCGTTAGGGCGACACGCCGGGCAATCCTATCAAACAGTTTTTTTCCTACCTGTGACTCAAGGAGTGCTATTCGCTTACTAATTGTAGATTGAGTTACATCCAACACGTAGGCTGCCTCTGAGAATGATTTATTCTCGGCTACTATTATGAAGGCGCTTAAATTTTGGTTATCCATTCATTATTAATCCTATATATTCGCATAAAGACTTAATTTTATTCTTATTATGAATTTATTTCATCTTAAATCAAGTTTATAATTCGACCTTGCTTCTAATATGAGAATCATATTTATGCGCGCTAAGACACTTTACGATAAGTTATGGGATGAACATCTTGTCAAAGAGAATCCTGATGGTTCCTCTGTTCTCTATATCGATCGGCATGTACTGCATGAGGTTACGTCGCCTCAAGCTTTTGAAGGATTGAGACTAGCTGGCAGATTGCCTTGGCGTCTTGACACTAATATAGCTACACCAGATCACAACATCTCAACCGATCGTAATGAGAGGAGTGCCGGTGTCTCAGGTATTCCAGATCTAGTCTCAAGGATTCAAGTAAAGACACTTGATGAGAACTGTGATCAGTTTGGAATCAAGGAATTTAAGATGAATGAAATGGGTCAGGGCATAGTGCACGTAATGGGCCCTGAGTTAGGTGCGACAATGCCTGGAATGACTGTAGTATGTGGGGACTCGCATACTGCAACCCATGGTGCCTTAGGATGTCTTGCTCACGGAATCGGTACCTCCGAGGTTGAGCATGTACTTGCCACACAGTGCCTAGTGACCAAGAAAATGAAGAATATGAGGGTTACAGTCCATGGAGTTTTGGGTTGTGGTGTTACTCCCAAAGATGTGATCCTAGCGATTATTGGCCGTATTGGCACTGCTGGTGGTAATGGGCACGCTATTGAATTCGCTGGTTCTGTATTTCGCGATATGTCTATCGAGGGAAGGATGACGGTTTGTAATATGGCCATCGAGGCAGGCGCCCGAGTTGGTTTGGTCGCCGTGGATGACAAGACTATTAGTTACTGTAAAGGCCGCCAATTTATTCCCAAGGGTAAATTATGGGTTGATGCCTCAAGCTATTGGCAAACGCTAGTGAGCGATTCTGACGCAGTATTTGATCTCGAGGTGGTCATCGATGCCGCAGACATAGAACCCCAAGTTACTTGGGGTACATCTCCAGAGATGGTTGCACCTGTTACAGCGCTTGTTCCGGATCCACTGGATGAGGCTGAGGAGGATCGGCGTAAGGGTTTTACTCGTGCTCTTGAATATATGGGCCTTCAGGGAGGGACTCCAATCACGTCCATAAATGTAGATAGAGTATTCATAGGGTCATGCACAAATTCACGTATCGAGGATATCCGTGAGGCTGCTCTGGTTGTAGATGGGCATAAAGTAGCTAATTCAGTAAAACAAGTTCTTGTTGTGCCCGGGTCTCAGATGGTAAAGGCCCAAGCCGAAGCTGAGGGCCTTGACAAAATATTTGAGAAGGCTGGTATGGATTGGAGAGAGCCAGGTTGCTCAATGTGCTTGGCGATGAATGCGGATAAATTGGGAGTTGGTGAACACTGCGCGTCAACATCGAATCGAAATTTTGAGGGGCGTCAGGGCACTGGCGGCAGAACACACCTAATGAGTCCCGCGATGGCTGCTGCTGCTGCGGTGGCGGGGCACATCGTTGATGTCAGGGATTGGTTACCGCGAGGAGAAAATTAAATGGAAGCTTTTACCCGGCATAAGGGACTAGTCGCTCCATTAGACAGGGCTAATGTTGACACCGATATGATTATTCCAAAACAGTTTCTTAAATCTATCAAGCGTACTGGTTTTGGTCCTAATCTGTTTGATGAGCTGAGATATTTAGATCAGGGTGAACCAGGGCAGGACTGCCTTAACAGGCCCATAAATCCTGATTTTCCTCTGAACAAAGCTCGCTATAAAGGTGCATCTATCCTCCTGACAAGGAAGAACTTTGGTTGTGGATCTAGCCGAGAGCATGCTCCTTGGGCACTTGAAGATTATGGATTTAATGTCATTGTGGCTCCTAGTTATGCGGATATCTTTTATAACAACTGCTTCAAAAATGGAATTTTACCAGTCATTTTGGAGGAGTATGAAATTGAGGACTTATTTATTGAGGTTGAGAAGATTCCGAGCTTTCAACTAGATGTCGATCTCGTATCTCAGACCATAATCACTGACTCAGCGAAGGAGTATAACTTTGAGCTTGACGAATTTAGAAAGGATTGTCTCATCGATGGTTTGGATGAAATTGGCTTAACATTGCAGCACGCCGATCTTGTAAAAAAATATGAGGAGCATAGAGAAAATCGACACCCTTGGGTATTTGGAGCTATTAAATGATAGAACGACGAGTCTTGGTTTTACCGGGAGATAATATCGGCCCAGAAATTGTCCCGGAGGCGATCAAAGTACTTAAAAAAGTAGATGAAATTTTCAATTTAAATATTGAATTTGAATATGGTGAACTTGGCGGCGCGGCTATCGATGCCTGTGGTCATCCTTGCTCCAACGCTACTTTAGAAAAAGCAAAGGCAGCGAATGCTATTTTGCTTGGCGCAGTCGGCGGTCCTCAATGGGATCATGTTGATTTAGAAATTCGCCCAGAAAAAGGATTGCTTGCTATTCGTTCAGAGCTGGACTTATTCGGCAACTTAAGGCCAGCAATTATGTACCCACAACTATCACATGCCTCCTCTTTAAAGCCAGAGTATGTCTCTGGATTAGATATTCTGATTGTTAGAGAGCTCGTTGGAGGTATTTATTTCGGTAAGCCCAGAGGTATTAGAACCCTTGTGGATGGTGAGAGGGAGGGCTATAACACCTACAGGTACAAGGAATCAGAAATCCGTCGAATCGCCCGCATGGCCTTTGAGGCGGCCATGATAAGAGGTAAACGATTATGCTCTGTTGATAAGTCTAATGTTCTTGAAGTTACAGTTTTGTGGCGAGAAATCGTTGAAGAGGTTGCTGTAGATTACCCTGAGGTAAAGCTAAGTCATATGTATGTGGATAATGCCGCCATGCAACTGGTCATGCAACCTAAGCAGTTTGATGTGATTGTCACCGGTAATATGTTTGGTGACATTCTTTCAGACATAGCAGCAATGTTGACTGGTTCGATAGGAATGCTTCCGTCTGCGTCGCTAGATATTAATGGAGTTGGTATGTACGAGCCGTGTCATGGATCTGCTCCAGATATTGCTGGTCAGGACATTGCAAATCCATTGGCAACTATTCTGTCTGCAGCTATGATGCTGCGCTATTCTTTGGGCGCGAAAAATGAGGCCAAGGCCATAGAACGTGCCGTAAGCTCTGTTCTTGATAATGGGCTTAGAACGGGCGACATTTTTACTGATGGAATGAAAAAAGTTGGGACGGCAGAAATGGGTAATGCAGTAGTTAAAGCGCTGGAGTTATCGGCTCTATAATCGTGACTGAGTCATAATAATTAAACTAGGTGGGAAAATGATTAATACGGGATTTATTGGCTGGCGAGGCATGGTTGGCTCTGTTCTTATGAACAGAATGACGTTAGAGGAAGACTTTAAGCATCTAAATGCGACCTTTTTTACAACCTCGCAAGTTGGAGAAATGGGTCCCCAAGTCAATGGCCTTGTATCTCCTCTGCAAGATGCTTACAGCGTCGACGCATTATACGCAATGGACATTATTGTGACGTGCCAGGGTGGTGATTACACAAGAAAAATGCACTCGTCACTAAGAAATAAGGGATGGAGTGGATATTGGATTGACGCGGCCTCGGCACTTCGACCAGATAAAACCTCGGTAATCATCCTAGATCCTATTAATTTATCAATGATCGAGTCCAGCATTCAAGATGGAGTGAAAGACTTCATTGGAGGGAATTGTACAGTGAGTCTGATGCTCATGGGGCTTGGAGGTCTTTTTAAGGAGGGCCTAGTCGAATGGGCCTCTTCGATGACCTATCAGGCGGCATCAGGTGCTGGTGCGAAAAATATGAGGGAACTGATCAGTCAGATGGGTGCAATTAGTGATTCTGTAAAGTATGACTTGAGTGATCCAAGTTCAGCGATACTTAAAATAGATCACAAGGTTGCAAGCACCCTACGATCAGACATTCTTCCGGTTGATAATTGGAGATATCCATTGGCTGGTAGTTTGTTGCCTTACATTGATGTTCAGTTAGATAATGGGCAAAGTAAGGAGGAGTGGAAGAATCAAGTGGAAACAAACAAGATTCTTGGTCGTGAGACTGATCCAATTCCTCTTGATGGGCTATGCGTCCGGGTAGGATCCATGCGCTGCCACAGTCAAGCTCTTACTATAAAACTAACTGATGACGTCCCCTTGCTAGACGTCCACTCTATTCTTGATGAAGCTAACCCATGGGTTAATATAATTAAAAATGAACGCGAAGATTCACTGGCTCACCTAAGTCCCGCAGCAGTTACAGGATCCCTAAATATACCCGTTGGGCGATTAAGGAAAATGAATATGGGCTCCAAGTACTTATCAGCATTTACAGTCGGGGATCAACTTCTATGGGGTGCAGCAGAGCCTCTGAGGAGAATGCTAAGGATCTTGGTTGATCTAACATAAGAAATAACAATTAACATTTTTTGTAGCTCTCGGGTTTGATAAAGTATCGCGGAGAGATGCCAGCGAATTTGAGATTTTAAATCGTTTATTCGTGGCGCGTGAACGTGTTACTTTGCTATCATTGTTTCACGAAATCTTCTGGAACACCTGTCAGGTAAAAGAAATGAGAGTCGGCAGAATCACTTCACTTTTACGTCCTATAATCGCTAGTTTCGTACTATCTTTCACTATGTTCGCACAAAGCGGAATGGTCTCAGATGATATTGGTGGAGACTCTAGTCAAACACTTAGCATGAATGATCCAAATGCCCAGTATTTGGTTGTGTCAGGCGATACTCTTTGGAATATATCCAAACGAATCAAGCCTAAAAGCTTATCAATTTGGCAGACTATGGATGGTGTTTATAGTGCGAATAAGCCTGCATTTTTAGATGGGTATCCAAGTAAAGTTATCATTGGCTCGACAATCGACATACCAACTAGAGCTTCTATAGAAGATCAGTCGGGAACGTTAATTGCGCAAATCCTCAATCTTGAAATCTATAAAAAGAGAGATTATCGGAGCGCGCAAAAACCTAGGCAAGTTTTTGAAGACTCGTCAAATTTACAGATTGCCAAGTTTGGCGATGATCAAAAAATACCCTATTTTGAGGTACGTGACCTCGATTTGCCTTCGAAACCAACAGAATCCCTGGAAAGTAGCATTGATCAGGATCTGATGAACTCTGCTGATAACGAAATTTTAATTAATTCTAACGAGATGGAGTTGATTAAAACAATCGATATGCTGTCAGCTGAAATAGAAATGCTTGAAGGCATGGTAGTTTCTGAGAGAGAGGGGACGGCCAGAGCCTTATCGGAAGTTAAACGAGCAAGGGGCGAAAACAAAAAACAATCTTGGATTGAGTTTGTTGAGTCGAAAGTTGTGTTAGCTCTAATCCTTTTATCAATACTCTATGGTTTGTTTGTGTTGCGAAGAAAACCAAACCAGAAGCAGAGAGTTGTTAGTAATGAGATTGAGAGTATTGATGAGTATGTGATTTCCGATAATAACATAACCCTAGGATCAGTGTTTGATAATGAGTCAGAAGACCCTGCAGATGCCGAAGGGTTTGAATTTACAGATGACTTTAATCCTGAACTTTCAGAGAACCTTGATTATTTAGATTCTTCTGAGAATATAAATCCCGTTGACGTTAAGTTAGACCTTGCAGAGACCTATGCTGATCTTGGCGATGTAACGGGCGCTAGAGAAATTCTTCAGGAAATTATTAGTGAGTCAAGCAAAGAAGGTAAAGCTAGAGCGACAGAAGTCCTTGAAAAGTTAAATGCAGACTTCCCAGATCAATAAATCTTCAGAAGATCGGAGCATCATAGGATAAAAAATGCAAGATGCCATATGGGAATATACACCAAACTGTCGTATTCCTGATAACAAACCAATGCCTGAGGGTATTTACCGTTATGCAGCTATAGTGACCTATGATGGCCGAGATTATTGCGGCTTCCAAAAACAAAGACACAGTCCGTCGATTCAATCAGAGCTAGAAAAAGCGCTATCATTTGTAGCTGACGAGACAATTGTCGTTAGTTGCGCAGGTAGAACGGATACCGGTGTGCACGCTAGTTACCAAGTTATTCATTTTGACTCTTCGGCAGAACGAAATGCTCGCAATTGGATAATGGGTTGCAATAGTCAATTGCCTGACTCAGTGTCTCTGGTCTGGGCAGATCGAGTAGATCCCACTTTTCATGCGCGATTTAGTGCTCTTGCTCGCACATATCGGTATGTATTAATCTCTCAGAAAACGCGTCCAGCTATATTATCCTCTGGTATAACTTGGGTTCAGGATGAGATAAATATGAGCGCTATCCAATCTGCCTGCCCATCTTTGTTGGGAGAGCAGGATTTCTCTGCCTTTAGAGCTTCGGGTTGCCAGTCCATATCTCCCTATAGAAATGTGCATGCTGCAGGCGTGTATAGGTCTGGAGAGCTTATCGTATTTGAGATAACTGCAAATGCATTCGTATTACATATGGTCAGAAACATAGTTGGATCATTACTTGAAATTGGTTTAAAGCGACGAGATCCGGAATGGATATCTCTTTTACTTAAGCATAAGGACCGTTGTAGAAGCGCCCCAACGGCGCCACCAAATGGTTTATATCTAGTTTATGTTGGTTATCCCTCCAAATATGGTCTGCCGGATATACCGAAGGGACCTCTATTCTTGGGTTCTGAAATTAATGGAGATAATTAGTTGACGTCAGTTGCGGTTAAAATATGTGGTATTACTTCTTCAGCTCAAGCCCGAATGGCTGCCGCTGCCGGTGCAGATGCAATTGGACTCGTACTTTATGATAAGAGTTCGAGGCATGTAGATCTTGATTTGGCCGTAGAAATCAAAAATGCATTATCTAAAAATGTTCTTTGCATTGCTTTATTAGTCAATGCTGAGGAAAAGTTTGTAAGGGAAGTAATATCAAAATTAAGTCCGCATTACATCCAATTTCATGGTGATGAGTCTCCAAACTTCTGTCACCAATTCAATTATCCATTTATTAGAGCGGTTCGGATGAGTAAGGAGTTAAAGATGGCAAAGATACTTGCGTCTTACAAACCCTCTGGTGGATTTCTTTTTGATGCGTGGCATGCTGATCACTATGGTGGTACGGGGCACGTATTTGATTGGAATCGGTTACCTGTGAATTTAGATTTCCCTCTCATCTTGGCCGGTGGGCTCAACCCGGACAATGTGGGTAGTGCTGTCCGGGCCGTTGGGCCAGCTATGGTCGACGTGAGTGGTGGTGTTGAGTCCTCTCCGGGGGTTAAGGATGAACATAAAGTTAGAGAATTCATTCTCAATGCAAAAGAGGCAGCTCCAAAAAGATGAGTTGTTGGTTCACATAATTTATCTTCAGATCTATTTGGGAATGCTATCTCATGTTAGAATTGACAGACATCATAGGAGTGGAAGAGTTGATTTTGACTTTCTCTAAGGAAGATTTATGAATTGGCTAAACCGTATAAGACCTAGCGGAGCTAACACTGAAAAAAGTGAGCGAACCAGCTCTGTCCCAGAGGGCCTATGGAAAAAGTGTCCTAAGTGTGCATCTCCGCTTTACCGACCGGAGCTTGAAAGAAATTTAGATGTTTGCCCTAAATGTGGTCACCACATGAGAATCGGTGCGCGTCGTCGTATTGACATCTTTCTTAACAAGGATGGCCTTGAGGAACTTGAGACATCTCTGGAAGCGATAGATAGATTAAAATTTAAGGACGTCCAGAAATATAAAGATAGGCTTTCTGATGCGCAAAGGAAAACTGGGGAAAAGGACGCTCTAATAGCAGTCGCAGGAAATTTAAAAGATATCCCTGTAGTTGTCTGTGCATTTGAATTTGCCTTCAATGGTGGGTCTATGGGATATGCTGTTGGAGAGAAATTCACTCGCGCAGCACAAATAGCTCTTGACCAGCGCAAGCCTCTTATCTGCTTCTCAGCTACTGGAGGGGCACGGATGCAAGAGGCTTTAATTTCTTTGATGCAGATGGCTAAGACCAGCGCGATTTTGGAGAGACTAAAACTCGCCGGTGTCCCCTACATATCAATTATGACAGATCCGGTTTATGGAGGCGTCTCAGCTAGTTTAGCTATGTTAGGAGATGTAAATATCGCTGAGCCTGGAGCGAGGGCGGGGTTTGCCGGCCCAAATATAATTGAACAAACGGTTAGACAAAAGCTGCCAAGTGGCTTTCAGAGAAGCGAATTTTTATTAGAGAAAGGTCACATTGATATGATTATTTCTCGCAATGAAATGCGTGATCGAGTGTCGAGCCTTTTATCTAAGTTTTTAAATATACCTGAGTCCACCGATGACTAGTCGTTCCTTGCAGGAATGGTTAACATCAGTGGAAGCTAGACATCCAAATGAAATAGACCTCGGCTTGGAGCGTATTTCTGAGGTTTGGTCCCGAATACAGACAAAAATCCCAGAGCAGCTTCGCAAGCCAAAAATTATTACTGTGGCTGGAACCAATGGAAAGGGGTCCTGCGTTGCCGCAATGCAGGCAATATTATTGGAGCATAATTACGCGGTAGGTTCATTTACCTCCCCTCATTTCGTTCGATACAATGAAAGAATAAATATCAATGGTGAGGTGGCATCAGATCGCTTAATTGTCGATGCTTTTGAGCTAATTGAGGACATGCGTGAAAGTATTTCACTTACTTACTTCGAGATTAATGCTTTAGCATCCTTACTAATTTTTCGTCAATCACAGCTGGATTGTGTTCTCCTAGAAGTGGGCTTGGGTGGTCGCCTAGACGCGGTTAACATCGTAGACGCTGATGTCGCAGTACTAAGTAGCATTGATTTGGATCATCAGGAGTGGTTGGGTGATTCGCGCCTGAAAATTGGGATAGAAAAGATTGGTATCTCTCGCCCGGGCAAGCCTTTTATTATTAGCGAAGAGAATTTACCAGACGGCTTGCTCGAAGCCATAAAAAATACACAGGCTGACTACCTACGTTTAGGAAAAAATTTCAAATATGAAATGAACTCCTCAGGTGATCAATTTTCTGCCTATCTAGTTACTCAAGGGCTAGTTGACAGCATCAAGTCACTACAAACTAATGATCTCCTTCCAAAAAATATAGTGACGGCCATTCAGGCCTTGTTATCCGCAGAATTTGACCTCTCACACAACTTAATTAGGAAGGCGGTATCAAACTTAAGTCTGACAGGTAGACAACAGAAATTAATATATAGAGGTATTCCAGTCTTACTGGACGTTGCACATAATCCTGCTGCAGCTAGAGTTTTAGCCGGAAATGTTTCTCAATGTAGCGGCGCTATTTATGCCGTTGCGTCTGTGCTAAGTGATAAGGATTGGATGGGTATTGTATCTGAGTTGAATGATTTTATTGATGAGTGGTTCATTGCTGAAATATCAGACAATCCACGAGCTGCTAATGGCCAACAACTTCTTGAAATGGTATATACTTCTGACGAGAAAGGAGTTTGCTATGCCTCTATTGAGGAGGCATTTTTGCAGGCCATAGCCGGAGCTACGTCAGATGATAAAGTCGTTGTTTTCGGCTCATTTCACACCGTTTCAACAGTATTAGCTTTTATTGAAAGAGAGGGTTAGTGTGAGCGAAGGTTTAAAGCAAAGAATAGCTGGGACAATTGTTTTGGGAGTTCTTGGGATTATTTTTCTACCCCTTTTGATTGATTTCGCAGATCCAACCAAAGTTGACAGGTCCTCAAAGATCCCACCCGCCCCAAAAATAAAGCCAGTTACCATCGAAAAAGCCAAGCGTCCTAGCTCAGTAAAGACTCAATATAATCTTCAATCTCCTTGTCATATTAGTAAGTTGAAACCTGCAAATTTTGAGGAAGATCCGTATGGCGTTGCCGCGAATAACATCCCTGTGACATGGTACTTACAGGTTGGCAGTTTCAGCGACCCAGAAAAGTCAAAGGAATTAAAAGTAAGTCTAAGAGAGGCAGGCTTTAAGGTTTTCAGTGAACAACTTAACGTTGCCGGTGAGCCTAGGGAGAGGGTATTGGTAGGGCCGAAATTAGACCGACAAAGGGTGATGGATGCAAAGAGTAAAATCGACAAGGAGTTTGGTGTAGATTCTGATGTTTTAAGCTGTCAGCCACAAGAGATAGAGGATAGCTAACTAGTCAACGTTTTTTAGGGTTACTGATGGATATAGCTGCTGCAGATGTTGTAATCTGCGTAATAGTTGGAATCTCTGGAATTATCAGTATGATTCGGGGATTCGTGAAAGAAGCTATGTCTCTCGTGATCTGGCTTGCTGCATTTTTTGTTGCTATGAGTTTTAAAGAAGTCGTCGCAGAGCTTCTCATTAATATAATAGCGCTGCCATCCATAAGGCAGCTGGCGGCATGGACTATTCTTTTTGTAGGGACTCTGCTACTTGGTTCAATAGCTAATTACCTACTGGGTAAGTTAGTTAGTTCTACTGGGCTATCTGGCACAGATAGAACGCTAGGGCTAGTATTTGGCGGATTCAGAGGGTTGTTGATTGTGCTGGCTCTGGTAATAATTGTTCCCAAGACGCTGCCGGTTGACGAGGATTTATGGTGGACGTCTTCTAGATTGATACCTTTTTTTCAATCGTTTGAAGAGGTTGGTAGGGATGCAGCAAATTCTTTTTCAAACTTAATTACAGGTTGGATCTAATCATGTGTGGTGTCGTAGGAATAGCTGGTACATCAAATGTTAATTTACGCCTCTATGATGCGTTGACTATGCTTCAGCATCGCGGTCAAGATGCGGCAGGCATAGTGACCGAATCTGCAGGAGAGCTGCATCAGTGCAAGGGAGAGGGGTTAGCAAGAGATGTCTTCAGGCGTAGCCATATGGTTCGGTTAGTTGGCAATGTAGGGATAGGCCATGTTCGTTATCCCACGGCTGGAAGCTCTGGTCCAGCGCTCGCGCAGCCACTATATGTTAACTCCCCTTATGGAATTTTTATCGCTCACAACGGGAATTTAACTAATGCCGATGATTTAAGAGAGCAGATTTTTAGAGAAAACTTGCGGCATCTAAATACGGACTCAGATTCTGAGGTGCTGCTTAATATATTTGCCCACGAACTCCAATCTAGAGGGAAAATTGAACCAACAAGTGAGGATATATTTGCCGCTGTATCGGGTGTTCATAAACGATGTATGGGAGCGTATGCGGTGGTTGGCCTAATTGCAAATTATGGTCTATTTGCATTTAGAGATAGATTCGGAATTCGGCCGCTTTGCTTTGGGCAAAGGAAGACCGAGACAGGTGTTGAATACGCAGTAGTTTCAGAATCCGTTGTTTTGGATAGTTTAGGCTTCGACCTTGTTAGAGATCTAGTTCCAGGGGAAGCTTTATTTGTTGATAAGCTGGGTAAGATCCATTTCCATCAATGCTCAGATGATTATAGGCTCTCTCCATGTATATTTGAACATGTTTACTTCGCCAGACCTGATTCTTTGATTGATGATATCTCGGTTTATAAGTCCCGCTTACGTATGGGAGAAAAGTTAGCTGAGAAAGTTATTCGGCTAAACCCTGGGTATGAAATAGATGTAGTTATTCCTATTCCCGACACCAGCAGAGTTTCTGCACAGGCGCTCGCGGAGCGTTTGGGAGTAAAGCTAAGAGAGGGATTTATGAAGAACCGGTATATTGGCCGAACCTTCATTATGCCTGGCCAGAAGGAGCGAAAGAAGTCGGTTAGACAAAAGTTGAATGCGGTTAAATTAGAGTTTGCGGGTAAAAATGTTCTACTAGTTGATGACTCAATTGTTCGAGGAACAACGTCGAAGGAAATTATTCAAATGGCTAGAGATGCTGGTGCAAAAAAGGTATTTATGGCGTCTGCAGCTCCTGGTGTTAGGTTTCCCAATGTATACGGGATCGATATGCCCTCTGCCTCTGAGCTCATTGCACATGGTCGGACAGATGAGGAAGTAGGGAACTTAATTGGTGCGGATTGGTTAATATACCAAGAGCTAAGTGACTTAATTGCTTCCGCGGCCGAGGGTAATAGGGCTATAACAAGTTTCGAGTGCTCAGTGTTTAATGGAGAATACGTGACAGGTGATGTTGACCAAGCTTATCTCAATCTCGTTGACTCCAAGAGGAATGATGCGGCCAAATTAGGCACTCAAAGCGATGAGTTGTCCAAGGATAGTCAAGTGATTGGCATTCATAATGATGTCGGCATAGTGGCTTCTGATGGTGCGCCCTAGAATGTTTCAAGATTAAAGTAAGGAGCTAATTGAATTTATGCGAAGCCATACTGATAAGATACCCCACAAGGAAGACTGCCTACCTGGAAGAGATATTGCTATGTCTGTAATTGGAAAACATTTAGTAACTGGCAATAGAATGTGTGGCCCCTTTGCAGATTATTTGGAGGTGGCGACATTTGCTCTGGGCTGTTTCTGGGGCGCCGAGAGAAGATTTTGGGAGCAGAGTGGAGTGGTATCCACAGCTGTCGGCTATGCTGGCGGTCACACACCGAATCCCTCCTATGAGGAGGTGTGCACGGGATTAACAGGCCATACCGAGGTCGTGCTCGTGATTTTTGATCCAGATCAAACTAGTTTTGAAACTTTGTTGTCAGTGTTTTGGGAATCCCATGATCCAACTCAGGGGATGAGACAAGGTAATGACGTAGGGACTCAATACCGATCTGCAGTATATTGCCCTAGCCAACTTCAACTAGACATGGCACTTAGGAGTTCCTCAAAGGTTCAAGAGCAGTTGACTGCTATGGGTCTAGGAAAGATAACCACGGAGATGGAACTATCACCCGAATTCTTTTATGCAGAGGACTACCATCAGCAGTACCTAATAAAGAATCCGAACGGATATTGTGGGCTAAGAGGAACTGGCATTAGTTGTGCTTAGCGAGATTTAATTGGTCAATTGTACTTAAATTGTTTTTTCAGCCTACAGAGAAGGTACCCTCATTTAAATTTTTGTCTTGATGTGATTACATAGTTTGATAGGATCAATGAAGTACCGCAGCACGGTAGTGATAGAAAGCTTTGAGGCTCCTCATTTTTTAAAAGTTTTATGCTGGCTTTATAAGCCACTAGCAAACCACTTTTAAAGATTATCTAGTTGCAATTCTTAATCGCTCTGACCTTGGGTCCGCTAAAGGGATAGCCGATAGAAGATCTTTAGTGTAAGGCTCTTTTGGTCGAGCCCAGAGGCCTTCAGTGTCGCCTTGCTCCACGATTACCCCGCGATTCATAATTATCACTCGGTCTGAAATGTAACGGACAACAGACAGGTCATGTGAGATAAACATCATAGTTAAGTTATGTTGTTCCACTAGGTCTAGTATTAGATCAAGAATTTGAGCCTGGATGGTGACGTCTAGTGCTGAAACTGGCTCATCAGCAATAATAAATTCAGGTTTGGTAGCAATGGCTCGACCAATAGCAATTCTTTGTCGTTGACCACCCGAAAATTCATGTGGATATTTTCGTAACTGAGCCTGAGCAAGACCAACATCATCCATCAGTTGTTTGACGTGTTGAGCTATCTCCTTCTTGCTCGCCAAGCCGTGGTAGAGGAGGGGCTCTGATAATGTCTCGAATACGGTCATCCTTGGGTTAAGGGAGGCATAGGGGTCTTGGAAAATCATTTGCATCCGTTTGCGCCAAGGGACCAATTGCTTTGCATTCATTCCTGTAAGTACTTGATCGTCAAACTTCACTGACCCTGATGTAGCGGGTGCGAGCTGCAATATTGATCTACCCAAAGTGGATTTCCCTGATCCAGATTCACCTACAAGTCCGAGTATTTCTCCACGAGATATTGCAAGCGATACATCATCTACTGCTTTAACAAATTGATTTTCATTATCTTTCTTGCCTGATTGATTTTTAAAATAAGTTTTCAAATTAGAGACATCAATTAGTGGTGAACCATGGATCGATCTATTAGGTAAAGTTTTTGCTCCTTCTGGAATGGCGCTGAGAAGCTTTTTTGTGTAGTCATCTTTTGTTTTATAAAAGATATTATCAGTAATGTCCGCCTCCCTTATCGTTCCTTCACACATAACGATTACTTTATCTGCTATGCCGGCCACGACTCCGAGATCATGGCTAATGAATATCACGGCGACATTTCTCGTCTCCTGAAGCTTCTTTATAAGCTCAAGTATTTGTGCTTGGATAGTAACGTCTAAGGCTGTAGTAGGTTCATCGCAAATAAGTAACTTTGGCTCAGTAATCAAAGCCATCGCAATCATAACTCGTTGCCTCATGCCACCTGAAAATTCATGAGGGTAGCAGTCAAATCGTTCCTGGGAATCTATGATTCCAACCTCGTCGAGAAGAGCGATCGCCTTTTCCTTTGCTGATCTTCTAGTAATTGCCTGATCTTTGTCTGGATGATGCACGAGTGGCTCTATTAGTTGTTCACCAATAGTTAGGAATGGGTTTAGCGAAGTCATTGGATCCTGAAATATTACCGCAATATCGTTGCACCGGTGTTGACGCATTTGGTCTTTAGAGCAGGTAAGTAGGTCATTTCCTTCAAAAAGAGCCGTCCCAGCCTCGATCTTTGCTGGAGGTTTTGGAAGCAAATCTAAAAGGCTATAGCATGTAACAGATTTACCGGATCCAGATTCGCCAACGATAGCCAATGTTTCCCCACTATCCACAGAGAATGAAATATCATTGACAGCCTTAACAGTCCCATTCCTTGTATGAAAGAACACCTTTAAGCCATTAACTTCTAGAATTGCCATCTAATTAGTCCTGTTCTAGTCTTTTGATGCCCTAGGATCAAGAGCATCACGGAGCCCGTCACCTAAAAAGTTTAACGCAAATAGCGTCAGGGAAAGAGCGATACCTGGAAAAATAAGAAGCCAAGGGAATTCTTCCATAGTCTCGACACCATAGTTAATGAGCAGACCCCAAGAGCTTTGTGGGGGCTGTATCCCCAGCCCTAAGAAACTTAAAAATGCCTCAAGTAGCATTACACTCGGTATTGTAAGTGTGGTGTAGACAATTACTGGGCCAAGAGTATTAGGGATGATATGCCGACGTATAATAGTCCATTGAGACAAGCCAAGTGAATTGGCTGCCTCGACAAATTCTTGGTTTCTTAATGCCATGACTTGACTTCGAACAATTCTAGCCATGGTAAGCCATTCAACCGCTCCAATTGCGAAAAATAGCAAGAGTATATTTCTTCCAAATACGACCATAAGAAGGATGATAAAAATCATAAAGGGTAGGGCATAAAGCATATCGACAATTCGCATCATAACGGCATCAACGCGGCCTCCAAAAAAACCAGCTACCGCGCCCCAAAGTATGCCTATAACCAATGCTACCGCAGTAGCAATGAACCCTACCATCAGAGAGACTCGGCCTCCATACATAATTCTTGTAAGCATATCTCGACCAAATATATCGGTGCCCAACCAGTGCTGGATAGATGGGCTAGTGGCTCCTAATTCCAAATTTTGTGCCTCATAGCTATATGGAGCAATCAAAGGGGTAAGCAGGGAGGTTATAATCAGAATGCATAAAATAGCTAATCCAAAGAGAGCAAGGCGATTCTTACTAAGTTTTATCCAAGCGTCTTTCCAAAGTGAGCTTGAGTTCTCTTCAATTGATGAATTCATTACTTAGCTCCCTTAATTTCATGGCGTAATTTTGGATTTAACCAAATGGCCAACATATCTGAGAGCAAATTAAAGACAATAATCAGAGTGGATAAGAAAATAGTCATTCCTAAAATTAGGGTATAGTCCCTATTAAATGCTGCTTGAACATAAAAACGGCCTAAGCCAGGAATTTGGAAGATAGTTTCTACAACAAATGATCCTGACAGTAATCCAGCAAAGGCAGGCCCTAAGAATGCTACAACTGGAATAAGGCCACCTCTGAGTGCATGTTTCAAAATGATTAACGTTTCGCTTAACCCCTTAGCTCTGGCCGTTCTGATGTAGTCCTGCGACAAAACTTCCAACATACCACCACGTGAGAGTCTTGCGATGTAGGCGGCAAATCCTGCCCCGAGGGTAATTGAGGGTAATATTTTATCTCCAGGAATATCCCCCCAACCTGATACCGGGAGCCATTCCAGATTTATTCCAAACACCAAAACTAAGAGAGGTCCAAGGAGAAACGATGGCATACATATTCCAATCATAGCTGCGGTCATCGGAATATAGTCCTGAGCAGTATTTGGTCGCACCGCGGCGCCAATGCCCGCTAATAAGCCTATAACTAGCGCTACAATCATTGCATAGAAAGCTAGCTCAGCTGTTATTGGAAGTCCGGCGGCGATTAACTCATTTACTGTTCTACCTGAATATTTGAATGACGGACCAAAATCACCTCTTACTACGTCTCCTAGGTAGCTCACGTACTGCTGCCAAATAGGTTGATTAAGATTATATTGTTCTTCTAGGGCCTTTATAACCTCCGGTGGCACTGCCTTGTCCGCCGAGAAAGGTCCACCTGGAGCTGAATGAATTAAAAAAAAGGTAACGGTTATAACCGCTAAAAGTACTGGGATGGCTTGAAGTATTCTGCCTAAAGCAAATCGATACATTGAATGAAATCCTTGTAGTGGTATTTATAGATTTGCATCTAAATATAAATCTTTGTACATGGCTTGGTTGAGAATATTATCGTCGAAATTTCTAACTGACGGGTGAAGTAATTTTATGCTTGTGTATGTATATACTGGAATTATTGGCATATCTTCTAGAAGTATAGTCTCTGCCTGCTGAAATATTTTGAGGCGCTGCTCATGAGACGATTGAGATGGAGCTACCTCTAAAATTAGCCTATCGTATTCCTCGTTACACCATCCAGTCCGGTTGTTGCCACCATTGCATAAAAACATATCAAGGAAGTTATTTGGATCAACATAGTCACCAATCCAGCCTCCTCTAGAAATTTGGTAATCTCCTGCGCTCTCTGTCGCCAGGTATACCTTCCATTCCTGATTCAGTAATTTGATATCGATATTCAGGTAGTTCTTCCACATTTCCTGAAGGGCAACAGCAATTTTTCTATGGCCCTCGTTGGTGTTATATAAGATTTCGATGGGAGGGAATCCCTCGCCATTTGGATAGCCGGCCTCGGCGAGTAGTCTTTTTGCAGCTTCCGGATCAAAGTTGAGGGTACTTTCTGGGAAGTACCCCATCGTTCCAGGAGGGGTCATTGTGTAAGCTGGAATTTGACCGCCTTTAGTAATGTTATCAACTAACTGCTTTCGATCAATAGCCATCCCAAGTGCCCGCCTGACTCGTTTATCCTGCAGTTGCGGCGTATTTATATTGAGACGGTAAAAATAAGTTCCTAGATATGGGGTTATTTTAAGTTCTGGAGCAGATTTTTCTTGATAAATTGCTATTTTGTCTGCTGGAATAGAGCTTGTCACATGAAGCGCACCAGCCCTGAACATTCTCTCCTCGGTTACCGCATTATCCACTGGCTTAAATACAATCGAATTTATAGAGACATTTGCCTCATCCCAGTAGTAAGGGTTTTTGGTTACAGTAATATGACGATTAATTTTCCATTCCTCTAACTTGTAGGGGCCATTCCCAACAAGATTACCCTCATAGCTCCAGCGCGTTCCTCTTTCATCAGCCCTACCAAATTTTTCTATAGTCGCTTGGTGAACTGGGAAAAGGCTGTAGTGATCAAGTAGTTGCAAAAAATATGGCGTAGGATTTGTCAACGTTACTTGCAAAGTTCGATTATCGATGGCCTTAACCCCGACATCAGAGAAATCTGAAGTTTCTCCATCATAATAACGTTTAGCATTTTTAATCGGGAACAACATATAGGCATATTGATTGCCGAGGGTTGTTTGAAGAGCTCTCCACCATGACCAGACGTAATCATGCGCCGTATGTGCGTCTCCATTTGACCATTTTGCATTTTCTCGAAGATAAAAAGTATAAACTCGTCCATCATTGCTGATATCCCAGGTTTTCGCGACGCCGGGTCTTGGTTCAAGTGTTTTTCTATCTTTAAGGACAAGCCCTTCCATAACGGCGGAAATAACATGATGCTCAGGAACTCCTGTCGCAATTTGCGGGTCTAAACTCTGAGGCTCAGTACCATTCCCCCAGTAAAGGGTTCCGCTTTTATTTCCAGCGACAACATTCGTTTCACTGCTGCCGCATCCAGTTAATGTAACGCAAGTGGCGAGGAGTATTGATAGGAATATAAAATCGCATTTTTTATGTTTTGAAGCTTTGAATACGGTGTAATGATCGTTTTTTAAGTTCATCAAACATCCTCTCGGAATAAATGTCTTGGTAGCGTATGGCTCAGCAGTTTAGACAAGCAAGGGCTATATGTGAAGAGGAAAAAGATCTGATTGCAAAGTTAGCTATTTCTCTCAGCTTTTTCTCACCAAATAAGGTTTATTAAAACAGCCCTTCTGTTGCAAGTAACAGTCAAACCCCCGATAATCTCCCATCCAAGTAATGGTAACTCTCTCTGGTCCCTTCGCAACGGCCAGTCGTAAACCCCGCCAGGCCCGGAAGGGAGCAACGGTAGCGATGAAGTTGTGTGCCGAGGTGTGGCTAGGGAGAGGAGCCACCATTAGTTCTTTGAGCTCGAGTAGTATCGTCCTATAATGTATTTTTAATCACACATCAGTCATCATGAGCTACCAAGTCCTCGCTAGAAAATGGCGTCCGAAATCTTTCTCTGAAATGGCGGGACAAGAGCATGTACTCAAGGCGCTTATTAATGCTCTGGATAACGATAGACTGCATCATGCATATCTGTTCACAGGCACAAGGGGAGTTGGAAAAACCACGTTAGGCCGCATCATGGCCAAATGCCTCAATTGTGAAGTGGGCGTATCGTCCTCGCCGTGTGGGAAATGCCAAAGTTGTCTTGAGATTGATTCAGGTAGATTCATAGATTTGATAGAAGTGGATGCCGCATCGCGGACTGGCGTCGACGACATGCGTGATCTCACGGATAACGTTCAGTATTCTCCCTCAAGAGGGAGATTCAAGGTATACCTCATTGATGAGGTTCATATGCTAACTAAAAATAGCTGGGCAGCCCTGCTCAAAACTCTCGAGGAGCCACCTCCGCACGTTAAGTTTCTATTTGCCACAACAGATCCGGATAAGGTACCCATTACAGTCCTCTCAAGGTGCTTACAATTCAACTTAAAGAACCTAAGTGCTCAACGAATAACTGAGCATCTTAAATTTGTGTTGGGAGAAGAGAAGACAGTCTTTGATGAAGCTGGCTTGTGGGCTCTGGCCCAAGCAGCGGACGGAAGTATGCGGGATGCACTAAGCTTGGCAGACCAAGCTATTGGCCATGGTGGAGGTAGTATCTCAGAGGTTGATGTGATTTCAATGCTTGGCTCAATTGATCGACAATTCGTCATTGAGATATGCCGTGCAATGGCGAGTAATTCTGGCGATGATTTACTGAAAACTGTTGACAGAATGTCAGAACAGTCGCCAGATTATGAGGTCGCACTGAGCGAGATTTTATCCGTTTGGCATCAGGTAGCTATTTTGCAAACTGTTCCTGAAGCGCTTGATAATAATACACGTAGTTTCAATGATTTA
>ERZ802819.70-NODE-70-length-60107-cov-10.0458_pt1 | contig 60107 bp, 66 predicted proteins | sample MGYA00345647_ERZ802819 | MGnify/ENA primary metagenome ERZ802819 (study PRJEB30503, sample SAMEA104212355) | marine metagenome | biome: Westerlies Biome; feature: [SRF] surface water layer (ENVO:00010504) within the epipelagic zone...; material: water (ENVO:00002006)...
ATGGCCAAGGAAAAATTTGAACGTAATAAGCCGCACGTAAACGTGGGGACGATAGGACACGTAGACCACGGTAAGACGACGTTGACAGCGGCGCTGACGAAGGTTTGTGCGGAGGTTTTCGGAGGCGAGATGCGGGATTTTGCGCAGATTGATAACGCCCCTGAGGAACGCGAGCGGGGTATTACGATTGCGACCAGCCACGTTGAGTATGAGAGTGAAGGTCGTCACTACGCGCACGTTGATTGCCCGGGTCACGCGGACTATGTGAAGAACATGATCACAGGAGCGGCGCAGATGGACGGCGCGATACTGGTTTGTGGAGCAACGGACGGACCGATGCCACAGACACGAGAGCACATTTTGTTGTCTCGTCAGGTCGGTGTACCGAAGATTGTAGTGTTTTTGAACAAGGCGGATTTGCTTGCGGAAGACTGCGGTGGTGTTGGCACTGAAGAATACGAAGAGATGAAAGAGCTCGTAGAGATGGAGCTTATAGATTTATTGGAGCAGTACGAGTTTCCAGGGGATACGCCGATCATAATGGGCAGCGCGTTGATGGCATTGGAAGGCAAGGACGACAATGAATTGGGCGTTACGGCGGTCAAGGCATTGGTTGAGACGCTGGACAGTTATATTCCGGAGCCTGAGCGAGCGGTTGATCAGCCGTTTTTGATGCCGATTGAGGATGTTTTCTCGATTTCAGGCCGCGGCACGGTTGTGACGGGTCGGGTAGAGCGAGGTATTGTGTCGGTCGGAGACGAGATTGAGATCGTTGGCATTAAAGAGACCGCGACGACGACGTGTACGGGTGTTGAGATGTTCCGTAAGTTGTTGGACGAAGGACGTGCTGGCGAGAATGTTGGCGTGTTGTTGCGTGGCACGAAGCGTGAGGAAGTAGAGCGAGGGCAGGTTCTGACGGTTCCGGGTGCGATTACTCCGCATACGAAGTTTGAGGCTGAAGTTTATGTGTTGTCGAAGGATGAGGGAGGGCGTCATACGCCGTTTTTCAAGGGCTATCGTCCGCAGTTTTACTTCCGCACGACGGATGTCACGGGTGCTTGTGAGTTGCCGGAAGGTGTTGAGATGGTGATGCCTGGCGATAATGTGAACATGGTTGTGGAGTTGATTTGTCCGATCGCGATGGATGAAGGATTGCGTTTTGCGATTCGTGAGGGTGGTCGCACCGTAGGTGCGGGCGTTGTCTCTAAAGTCATCGACTAAGTAGGGCGCACAAAATCAAGCGCGAAAAGCCGGGCTTGCACCGGCTTTTTTTTTTGCGTCTGAGCTCTAGATGTCTTGGGATGGCTGATCCGGGCGGTGAATAGCGAACAAAACTATTTATCGTGCTCACAGTGTTGCTTGGGGGTGCGTCCCTCTGTATAGTTCGCGTCCCGCTTTCCTAGGGATGAGCGGAATCGATAAACCCAAAACGCTTGCGCATCGGGCGCCGACGCGTCGAGATTATTCGGGCGAAGGTGGGTTTTGAATGTCGATTTCAGCGGTTAGGCAGCGTTAGGGTAGTGAGGGGATGTAGGCGGCTTATCAGCATGTGGTGGCGCCAGTTCTTTAACAGGAGAAATGTCCGACACGGCAGTTTTGCTCGGCAAAGCGTGGCTGTTTGGACTTAAATTGATTGGGTGGAGTTAGTCCGTGCAAAATCAGCGTATCCGTATTCGCTTGAAGGCCTTTGATCATCGTTTAATCGACGTTTCGACCAAAGAAATTGTCGATACAGCGAAGCGGACCGGAGCTCAAGTAAAGGGGCCAATTCCATTGCCAACGCGAAAAGAGCGTTACACGATTTTGGTATCGCCTCATGTCAATAAAGATGCGCGCGACCAATACGAAATTCGTACCCATAAACGTCTCCTGGATATTGTTGAGCCAACAGAAAAGACGGTTGATGCGCTTATGAAGCTCGACCTAGCTGCTGGCGTAGAAGTGCAGATTAGTTTGAATTAATTCGCGCCGAAGGAATTCAGCGTGAGAGGACCAAGGTTGATCGGTTGCCGAAAAGGCGAGTGAAAAGCTAGGTCGCGACCAAAAGGCTCCGATAGGGAGCCGGCGAAAGGCGTTAGCCGGGTTCGTCTTCCAACTGGAATTGGAGGGGAAGCCCAGCACGCTTCGTTTTCGTGTAGGGCTTTGTGATTTTTATAGCAATGTTCTGCGACGACAGTAGGGCAGCAAGACGGGATAGGACATACACCAATGGCACTTGGACTGGTTGGTAAAAAAAGCGGAATGACACGGATCTTCAACGATGAAGGGGTGTCTGTGCCCGTAACCGTAATCGAGGCGGAGCCGAATCGAATTACGCAGGTGAAGAGTAAAGAAACGGATGGCTATTCAGCGATCCAGGTAACCACGGGCGAGCGTCGGCTAAGTCGCGTTAGCAAGCCAATGGCAGGTCACTTCGCGAAAGCCAGTTCTGGTGCGGGTCGTGGATTATGGGAATTTCGCGCGGCACAGACCGATGGCTTAGATGTTGGTGGTGAGCTTACTGTAGAGCAGTTTGCTGCGGGCCAACAAGTCGATGTGCAGGGCGTATCCAAGGGTAAGGGCTTTGCGGGCACTATCAAACGCTGGAATTTCCGCGGCCAAGATAATACTCATGGCAACTCAATTTCCCACCGCGCGCCAGGATCCATTGGCCAATGCCAAACACCGGGCCGAGTTTTTAAGGGCAAAAAAATGTCCGGTCAGATGGGTAATGTCCGGGTGACCACGCAAAATTTAGAAATTGTTGAAGTCGATTTGGAGCGCAACCTGATTATGGTCAAAGGCGCCGTGCCAGGGCCAACGGGCGGCGATGTCTGTATACGTCCAGCAGTAAAGGGCGGTAGCCATGGTGCTGTTGCGGACGGAGAGAGCGAATGAATTTAGATTTAGCAGTTAACGGCGGCAGCGTAGAATTGGCTGAATCTGCCTTCGCGCGTGAATACAACGAAGCACTTGTGCACCAGGTGGTGGTTGCCTTTATGGCGGCTGGACGGCAGGGATCTCGGGCCCAGAAGAACCGCTCAGCGGTAAGCGGCGGTGGCAAGAAGCCTTGGCGTCAAAAAGGCACAGGCCGCGCTCGGGCGGGTACCACGCGTTCGCCGATCTGGCGGTCTGGCGGCGTAACATTTGCGGCGCAACCCCAAGATCACTCGACGAAAGTAAATCGCAAGATGTACCGCGGTGCATTGCGTTGCATCATCTCGGAACTGATTCGCCAGCAGCGGCTAGTGGCTGTCGAGGCCTTTGCGTTAGAGGCGCCGAAAACGAAAGCGCTTGTGGCGCAGTTGAAGGACTTGGAAATTTCCAATGGTCTTATCATCACCGAGGAGGTGGATGAGAACTTGTTCCTAGCTGCGCGCAATGTAAAAGCTGTTGACGTGCGAGACGTTGATGGGATCGACCCGGTCAGTCTGATCAGTTACGACAAAGTGCTGATTACCGTCCCAGCATTAAAGAAACTGGAAGAGGCACTGGCATGAATCAAGAGCGTATTTACAACGTTTTACGCGAACCGCACATCTCAGAAAAAGTCTCTGTACTCGGTGATTTGGCAAACCAATACGCGTTCAAAGTAGCACCTGACGCTACTCGGGCTGAGGTACGGGAAGCCGTTGAGACCATTTTTAAGGTGTCAGTGACAAAAGTCACCACAGCCAACGTAAAAGGCAAGGTTAAGCGCAACGCTCGGGGCATCACGCGAAAAAAGAATTGGAAGAAGGCATACGTAACGGTTGTCGAAGGTCAAGAAATCGACTTTATGGTTACGGAATAAGGGATCAGCGTAATGGCAGTTGTAAAAACCAAACCAACCTCAGCAGGACGCCGTTTCGTCGTCAAGGTTGTAGATTCTGATTTGCACAAGGGCGCGCCCCATAAGGCGTTGTTGAGCAAGCAAAACAGTACTGGCGGGCGTAACAATGCCGGCCGCATTACCACTCGGCATCGTGGTGGCGGTCACAAGCAGCACTACAGAATAATTGATTGGAAACGCATCAAGGACAACATCCCAGCGACGGTGGAGCGCCTTGAATACGATCCGAACCGAACGGCGAACATAGCTCTTTTGAAGTATGCAGACGGTGAACGGCGTTACATTATCGCGCCCAAGGGTGTGAGTGCCGGAGACCAGTTGATGAGTGGTGGCAGTGCACCAATCCGCTCTGGTAACACGTTAGCACTGCGCAACATCCCTGTAGGTAGTGTGATTCATTGCGTTGAGCTTAAGCCCGGCAAGGGTGCGCAGATGGTTCGAAGCGCCGGTGGTTCCTGCCAATTGGTTGCGCGAGAAGGGGCTTATGCCACCTTACGAATGCGCTCTGGAGAAATGCGTCGAGTGTTGAGCGAATGTCGGGCTACGCTGGGAGAAGTCGGTAACAGTGAGCACAATCTGCGATCTTTGGGTAAAGCGGGAGCAAACCGATGGCGCGGCAAGCGTCCAACGGTCCGTGGTGTTGCGATGAACCCGGTCGATCACCCGCACGGCGGTGGCGAGGGTAAAACGTCAGGTGGGCGTCACCCTGTATCGCCATGGGGTATGCCGACGAAAGGGTTTAAAACGCGCAAGAATAAGCGCACGGACGGACTCATCGTTCGTCGGCGCGGTAAGCGTTAAAGGTTAAGCAGAGAGACTTTCAGAGCAAGAATGGTAAACGGAGAAAGCTAAGTGCCACGATCATTATTCAAAGGTCCATTCGTCGACACCCATTTGTTGAAAAAAGTGGAAGCGGCTGCGGCTAACAATGAGCGCCGACCAATAAAGACTTGGTCGCGCCGCTCAATGGTGATGCCGGAAATGGTGGGCCTAACCATCGCCATCCATAACGGCAGACAGCACGTTCCCGTGTTGATCAATGAGGACATGGTGGGCCATAAGTTAGGCGAATTTGCCCCTACTCGAACCTACCGCGGTCATGCGGCGGATAAGAAAGCGAAGCGCTAAGTAAGCAAAGGGCGATAGAGGAAGAACATGCAAGTCAGTGCAATTGCAAAACGTTTACAGATTTCACCGCAAAAGGTGCGTCTTGTAGCCGATCAAGTACGCGGAAAGCCAGTCGCCGACGCGCTGGATATTTTGAATTTTAGTACGCGCAAAGGTGCCCTACTGGTGCGTAAGACGGTCGAGTCCGCCATCGCTAATGCGGAGCACAATGAGGGCGCTGACGTTGACGATCTGCGTATCGCGGAAATCTATGTCAACGAAGGTATGACGATGAAACGTATTCGTCCGCGAGCAAAGGGCCGCGCGGATCGTATTTTTAAGCGCAGCTGTCACATTACCGTGACGGTTTCAGACAGCTAAGAAGAGAAGACTATGGGTCAAAAAGTACATCCAACAGGTATTCGGCTGGGCATTGTTAAAGACCACACCTCGGTATGGTTTGCCGACAAAAAGAATTATTCCAAATACCTGCTCAATGACATTGAAGTGCGCGATTTTCTGCGTAAGCGCTTGGCGGACGCCTCTGTGTCGCGTATCGAGATCGAGCGCCCGGCGCAGACGGCTAAGGTGACGATTCATACCGCTCGACCTGGGATCGTTATCGGCAAAAAGGGAGAGGATGTGGAGCGGCTGCGCGCAAAGCTGTCCTCCATGATGGGTGTGCCTGTGCATGTAAACATCGAAGAAATACGTAAGCCCGAGCTGGATGCCGTACTGGTGGCGCAAAATGTTGCGCAGCAGCTTGAGCGTCGAGTGCAATTTCGTCGTGCCATGCGTCGTGTTATTCAAAATGCAATGCGGCTAGGGGCTGAGGGCATCAAGGTGCGCGTCGCCGGCCGATTAGGTGGTGCTGAGATTGCTCGTTCGGAGGTCTATCACGAAGGCCGAGTGCCGCTGCATACCTTGCGAGCAGATATTGACTACGCGACATGGGAAGCGGAAACCACCTACGGAATTTTAGGCATCAAGGTTTGGATCTTTAAAGGCGAAATCATTGGGCCTCAGGAAACGGCGCAGGCGTCCCAACAGGCCTAACGATAAGGTTTAAGTGCGAAAATGTTACAACCCAAACGTACAAAATTTAGAAAGCAACATAAGGGCCGCAATCGCGGCCTAGCGCTTCGTGGAAGTCGCGTGAGCTTTGGCGAATTTGGTTTAAAAGCTGTAGGCCGTGGCCGTTTAACAGCACGCCAGATAGAGGCAGGCCGTCGCGCCATGACGCGCCGAATTCGTCGTGGCGGGAAGATATGGATTCGAGTCTTTCCAGACAAGCCAATTACGAAAAAACCCCTTGAAGTTAGGCAGGGGAAAGGAAAGGGCAGTGTTGAATATTGGGTGGCGTTGGTGCAGCCGGGTAAGGTGCTGTATGAAATGCAAGGCGTGCCAGAAGATGTAGCCCGAGAAGCGTTGACGTTGGCAGCGGCAAAGCTGCCCTTCAAAACGGTATTTGTTAAGCGGACGGCGATGTAATGAAAGCCACAGACCTAAGAGCAAAAAGTGCAGAAGAATTGCAGGCGGAAGTTTTGCGATTACATAAAGAACATTTTGCGCTGCGTATGCAGCGTGCCAGCGGCCAACTTGGACAGCCGCATTTGTTGAAAGAAGTGCGTCGTGATATCGCACGTATCAAAACTATAATTCAGGAGACGTCGGATGTCTGAGGCAGAAGCGCAAGCGAATAACCCGCGAGCCGTATCTGGCGTAGTCGTTAGCGACCGAATGTCTAAATCGATAACGGTAAAAGTGGAACGTCGAGTTAAGCATCCGGTATACGGGAAGTTTGTGCGTAAGTCGACGAAGATCCACGCGCACGACGAACAAAATGACTGTCAGGTAGGTGATACCGTGACGGTGGTGGAGTGTCGCCCGATTTCAAAGACCAAAACGTTTACGCTGCAGAGCATCGACGTGCGAGCTACCGGAGTCTAACCAGCCATGATTCAAACAGAAACAATGTTGGATATCGCGGACAACAGTGGTGCGCGAAAAGTTCAGTGCATCAAGGTTCTCGGGGGGAGCCATCGTCGCTACGCCGGAATCGGAGATGTAATCAAAGTTACCGTTAAAGAAGCGATTCCTCGTGGTCGAGTAAAAAAGGGACAGGTAATGGACGCCGTAGTGGTTCGTACCCGTAAGGGCGTGCGGCGGGCTGATGGGTCATTGATTAAATTTGATCAAAACGCGGCGGTATTGCTGAACGCGCAAAAGCAGCCAGTTGGCACACGGATATTTGGACCGGTTACGCGAGAACTGCGCACGGAAAACTTCATGCGCATCGTGTCGCTAGCGCCCGAGGTGCTCTAAGCCGCGCGAAAAAGGTAGGGGCGTTAAGAGCGAAGGATTAGTGCGGTCAGAAATAAATAAGAGCTCTGTTCGTGAATCGGACGGCGCGATGTTGGAAAACAAAGGCTTTAGTTATGACTGAGGCGTTAAAGGGAACGGATCGAGAAACGGCATGTTAAAGATCAAAAAAGACGATGAAGTGGTTGTGATCGCCGGTCGTGATAAAGGCCGACGCGGCGAGGTGCTGCGCGTGCTGAAAGACGGTCGTTTGATGGTTGCTGGGATAAACATGGTGAAGAAGCATAAGCGACCGAATCCGAACCTCGGAGAGCAGGGTGGAATTATCGCCCAGGAAGCACCTATACAGGTTTCGAACGTGGCGATCTGGAACGATGAAGATGAGCGCGCTGACCGAGTAGGCGTACGCGTGGAAGATGACGGCAAAAAAGTCCGCTTTTTTAAGTCAAATGGTAAGGCAATCGAAGGCTAGTTATGGCGAACCTATATCAAAAGTACTGCGATGAAATTCGCCCAAAGCTGCAACAGGATTTGGAAATCAAAAATCCTATGGCGGTGCCAAAGATCACCAAGATAACGCTCAATATGGGTGTTGGTGAGGCGATTGCTGATCGCAAGGTCATGGATGCGGCAGTTTCCGATATGACGGCGATTGCGGGCCAGCAGCCTGTTATTTGTCTAGCGCGCCGTTCCGAGGCCGGATTTAAGATACGTGAAGGGTATCCCATTGGTTGCAAAGTCACTCTGCGCAGCCAGCGCATGTATGACTTTATCGAAAGGCTCGTAGATATCGCGATACCGCGAATTCGAGATTTCCGAGGATTGAATCCCAAGGCATTTGATGGGCGTGGCAACTTCAGCATGGGCCTTACCGAGCAAATCGTATTTGCAGAAATCGATTACGACAAAATCGATAAGATCCGCGGCATGGATATTTGTGTAACGACCACCGCGCACACTAACGAAGCTGCACTTGAACTGCTTAAGGCGTTTAAGTTCCCGTTCCGCACATAGCGAGAGATAGATTTATGGCAAAGCGCTCGATGATAGAGAGAGAAAAAAAGCGCAGTCATGTACGTGCAAAGTACATGCAAAAGCGTATGGCACTGAAAGCGATCATTGCGGATCGCAATGTGTCTGATGAGGAACGCTGGGAGGCGCAGATCAAGTTACAGGCGTTGCCACGTGACTCCAGTGCTGTTCGCCGTCAGCGGCGTTGTGGCGTTACAGGCCGCCCTCATGCGGTATACCGAAAATTTGGATTGGCTCGAAACAAACTTCGCGAAGCAGCTATGCGTGGAGATGTTCCGGGTTTAGTTAAAGCGAGCTGGTAGGAATTAGTTCATGACAATGCAAGACCCCATCGCTGACTTGTTGACGCGTATGCGTAATGCGCAAATGGCTGGCCACGTGACCGTCGATATTCCCAACTCAAAAGCTAAGCAGGCCATTCTTAAGGTGCTGCTGGACGAGGGCTATATAAATGACTTCACCATATCAGATGACGTCAAGGGCGTTATCACGGTAGTTCTGAAGTATCACAATGGTGCTCCGGTAATCGAAGAGATTGCTCGGGTAAGCCGACCAGGCTTGAGGATTTATAAAGAAAGCAATGACATACCACAGGTTCGAGGTGGTCTAGGGGTTGCGATTGTTAGTACCAATAAAGGTGTCATGACGGACAAGTCGGCGCGCGCTCACGGTGTGGGTGGCGAAGTCTTATGCACCGTGTTTTAGAGGTTTTTTATGTCTCGCGTAGCAAATAATCCAGTCGCTATTCCTTCGGGCCTTGAAGTTAACCTTAACGGGCAAGATGTTGCGGTTAAAGGAAAGAAAGGCGAACTGCAGCTAACAATTCACGATTCTGTCGTGCTTACCCAAGAAGAGGGTGAATTGAAGTTGGCGGCTAAGTCCGAGGAAACGTCGGCAAAAGCTATGGCTGGCACCATGCGAGCGCTGGTGCAAAACATGGTTACTGGCGTTACAGATGGGTTCCAAAAGAAGCTTGAGTTACAAGGTGTCGGTTATCGAGTCCAAGCTCAAGGCAACAAACTGACTCTGCAGTTGGGGTTTTCTCACCCTGTGGAATATGTGTTGCCTGAAGGTATAGGTGCCGAAGCGACTAGCCAGACCGAAATCGTTATTTCTGGTGTCGACAAGCAAAAAGTCGGTCAGGTGTGTGCAGAAATACGCGGCTTCCGTCCGCCAGAGCCTTACAAGGGCAAAGGCGTTCGTTATGCGGGTGAGTATGTGCGTCGTAAGGAAGCGAAGAAGAAGTAATAGGCCCGTAAACACCGCCATGATTTGCGGCAGGGTCGAAGAGTGGTGTGTGGAGAAGATCGACACGACTCATGATTGGAGTGGATTCAGGAATGAATGAGAAAAAGAGCAGCAGACTTCGCCGCGCCCGGCGCAGCCGCATGAAGATGCGGGAATTGGGCGCTGTGCGTCTGAGTGTTAACCGAACTCCTCGGCATATTTATGCTCAGGTGATTGCCCCTGACGGCAGCGAGATTTTGGCTCAGGCATCAACTCTGGATGCGACCTTGCGTGGCGGTGCAACGGGTAACGTTGCTACGGCCGAGAAGGTCGGCAAGTTGATTGCAGAGCGGGCAAAAGAAGCAGGCGTCTCTCGGGTGGCTTTTGATCGGTCTGGATTTAAGTACCACGGTCGAGTTAAGGCTTTGGCGGATGCGGCACGCGAAGGTGGATTGGAGTTTTAGATGGCATATTCCGAAGAAATACGTGAAGAAGGATTGGTTGAGAAGCTTATTCAAGTCAACCGGGTTGCCAAGGTTGTTAAAGGCGGCCGGATATTTGGTTTTACTGCGCTAACCGTTGTTGGCGATGGGAATGGCAAGGTCGGCTTTGGTCGAGGTAAAGCTCGCGAGGTGCCAACCGCTATACAAAAAGCGATGGAAGCTGCGCGGCGGAATATGGTCGAGGTGGATCTGAATGGCGGCACGCTGTGGTACGCAACGACCGCCCGACATTCTGCTTCAAAGGTTTATATGCAGCCGGCGTCAGAGGGTACTGGTGTGATCGCGGGCGGCACCATGCGAGCAGTTTTAGAAGCGGCTGGCGTACAAAATGTTTTGGCGAAGTGTTACGGCTCAACCAATCCGGTGAATGTTGTTCAAGCAACCTTTAAAGCATTGCGAGCAGCTTGCTCTCCTGAGCGGATCGCGCAGAAGCGAGGCAAAGCCGTAGAGGACGTCGTTGCTTAACGACGGAGATAGGTAGGAACTAAACATGAGCGATAAAACGGTAACAGTGACTCTGACAAAGAGCCCAATTGGCCGCCTAAAGAATCATAAGGCCTGTGTGGTGGGTCTAGGACTGCGACGTATCGGGCACACTGTAACGGTGGAAGATACTCCGTCAGTTCGCGGCATGATCAATCGCATCAGCTATATGCTGCGGGTCGAGGGAGAATCCTAATGCGCATGAATGAATTGCAGCCTGCAGCGGGCAGTCACAAAAGCAAACGCCGAGTCGGGCGTGGTCCCGGTTCTGGATTTGGTAAAACCGCGGCGCGTGGTCAAAAAGGCCAAAAAGCCCGTTCGGGCGGCGGCGTGCGGCCAGGTTTTGAAGGTGGTCAATTGCCTTTGCAAATGCGGATTCCGAAGTTCGGTTTTCGCTCGCGGGTGGCGCTAAGTACGGCCGAGGTGCGCTTGGGTGAACTGGCGAAAGTGAAAAGCGAGACAATAAGTCTGGAGACTTTGAAGCAAGCAAATGTAGTTCGCCGCGACATGAAGCGGGTTCGTATCATGTTATCGGGCGAAATCGGTCGAGCGGTGACGGTGGATGACCCAAACATCGCCGTAACTAAGGGCGCTAAGGTGGCGATTGAGGCAGCAGGCGGCAAGGTGGCAACAGGTGGCGATGCGCCAGCTGAGAAAAAAGCGGTTAAAGCCAAAGCGACTGAAAAACCTGCAGAAGTGCAAGATGAGCCCCAGGCGGATGCGGCCGAAGAAGAGCCGAGCGACGGCGCTGACTAAAAGAGTCGAATAGAAATTTAACAATGACACGTAACCAAAACGACATGGCCAATCAACTGGCAGGCAATCAGGCTGGAGGCGCCGAACTCCGCTCGCGCCTGTTGTTCGTGTTGTTTGCTCTGATTGTTTATCGTGTTGGTACGCATATTCCGGTGCCAGGAATCGATCCGAGCCAGTTGCAGGCGCTGTTTAATCAAAATCAGGGCGGTATTTTAGAGCTGTTTAACATGTTCTCCGGTGGTGCTTGGGAGCGCATGAGTATCCTTGCTTTAGGCGTGATCCCCTATATCACCGCTAGCATCATCATGAATCTTTTGACGATGATGTATCCCAAATTTCAACAATGGCGCAAAGAAGGTGATGCTGGTCGCCGTAAAATTACGAAGGCGACCCGTTATCTGACCCTTGGTATCGCGCTTGTTCAAGGCGCCTCGTTGGCGGTGACTCTTGGCAATCAAGGACTGGCATTTGATAGCGGCCCCACATTCCTTTTTATTGCAGCACTGACGTTGGTTACCGGATCGATCTTTATGATGTGGTTGGGTGAGCAAATTACTGAACGTGGTGTTGGTAACGGTATTTCGTTACTGATTTTCGCAGGCATTGTTTCTGGTTTTCCTGCGGCGATTGGCCAAATGTTTGAATCAGCGCGTCAGGGCAATTTAAACATCATCGTGCTACTGGCTATGGCGGCAATCGCGGTGGGCTTAGTATGGTTTGTCGTGCGGGTGGAGCGCGGTCAGCGTCGAATCACCGTAAATTACGCCAAGAAACAGCAAGGTCGCCGAGTGTTCCAAGCGCAAAGCAGTCACTTGCCGTTAAAGATCAACATGGCTGGTGTCATTCCAGCTATTTTCGCTTCGAGTTTGCTGCTCGCGCCAGCGTCAATGGCGAGCTGGTTTGGCAGCAACCCGGGGATGGATTGGCTCCAGCAGGTGTCGCTGGTGCTCTCGCCGGGGCAGCCGTTGTACATCATGATGTTCGCCGCCGGAATTATTTTCTTCAGCTTTTTCTATACCGCCATCATGTTTGACCCCAAGGATGTTGCGGATAACTTGAAACGTCAGGGTGCTTACGTTCCGGGTATTCGCCCTGGGCAGCAAACGTCAAAGTACATTGATGACGTGATAACTAGGTTGACGGTGTTTGGTGCGCTTTATGTGACACTCGTTTGTCTATTGCCAGAATTCATGGTGGTGTTTTTTGACACCTCCTTCCAATTGGGTGGAACGGCCGTATTGATTGTTGTGGTGGTAGCGATGGACTTTATGTCCCAAGTGCAATCGCACTTGATGAGCAGCCAGTATGCAAAGTTGATGGAAAAATCGAATTTACAAAACTATGGGCGACGGCGTTAGAGCCACGCGTAGGTTGGAAACTATGAAAGTAAGAGCATCGGTAAAGAAAATTTGTAGGAACTGCAAAATCGTGAGGCGCAAAGGCGTCGTGCGAGTGATATGCAGTGCTGAACCGCGCCACAAGCAGCGACAGGGTTAACCCGCCGCGTCTATTGGTCAAAAACGGAGCGTATAAATGGCACGTATCGCCGGAATAAACATACCGGATAACAAACACGCAAGGATCTCGCTGACGTATATCTACGGCATCGGCCTGACTTCTGCGGAGAAAATCTGTGACGCTGCTGGGGTTCAACCAGAAGCGAAAATCGGTGAGTTGGACGAAGCTAATCTAGACGCGATTCGCGCCGAGGTAGGCAAACTTAATGTCGAAGGTGACCTGCGTCGAGAGACGTCGATGAATATCAAACGTTTGATGGACTTGGGTTGCTATCGTGGCATGCGTCATAGGCGCCACTTGCCGGTGCATGGTCAGCGGACGAAAACCAATGCGCGCACCCGTAAGGGACCAAAGCGTCCCATCCGTCGTTAGGGTTAGATAGGAACTGTTATGGCTGAAAAGAAAAAAGCGAAGCGCGTAGTCGTTGATGGATTGGCACATATACACGCCTCCTTTAACAACACGATCATCACGATTACTGACCGGCAGGGCAATGCATTGAGCTGGGCAACGTCTGGTGGCTCAGGTTTCCGTGGCTCGCGTAAGAGTACGCCCTTTGCAGCGCAGGTCGCTGCTGAGCGAGCGAGCAATGTAGTGGTCGAATCTGGCATGAAAAGCGTTGATGTTTTTGTCAAGGGCCCTGGCCCGGGTCGTGAGTCTGCGGTTCGAGCAATCAATGCTGCTGGGCTTAAGATCAATAGCATCTCAGACGTTACCCCAATTCCACACAATGGCTGCCGCCCGCCTAAGCGCCGTCGCGTTTAGCGGCTCGCAAGAATACGAACGGAGAAACTGGAATGGCCCGATACCTAGGACCAAAACTTAAACTGAGTCGCCGCGAAGGCACGGACCTATACCTCAAGAGTGGGGTTAGGCCGATTGATTCCAAATGTAAAATCGATAACGCACCGGGGCAACATGGTATTCGGCGAGGCCGCCTCTCTGATTACGCGGTGCAGTTGCGCGAAAAACAGAAGGTTCGGCGCCTTTACGGTGTGTTAGAAAAGCAATTCCGTAACTATTACAAGAAGGCCGATCGCAAGCGTGGAGCTACGGGCGAAAACCTCCTCAAGCTACTGGAAAGTCGTTTGGATAACGTGGTGTATCGCATGGGCTTTGGGTCCACTCGAGCCGAGTCTCGACAGTTGGTGTCTCATAAGTCGATTACTGTAAACGGTGGTTTGGTCAATGTAGCTTCTTATCAAGTCCAACCGGGTGATGTGGTCGCGGTGGAAGAAAAATCCCGTAACCAATTGCGTATTCAAGCGGCGCTGCAGCTAGCAAGTCAGCGGGGTGAAATTGACTGGGTGGACGTAAATGCGGGGAATTTCGAAGGCGTCTTCAAGCGCATGCCTGACCGCGAAGAATTACCAGCAGAAATTAATGAGAACCTCATTGTCGAGCTTTACTCGAAGTAATTGATCTGGCGCACAGCGCCTTAGGAGAGAACAAAATGTCACAGTTGGCAAACGAGTTCATGACCCCACGCAATATTGAGGTCCAATCGGACAGTCCGTGTCGGGCAAAAGTTACTCTAGAGCCCCTAGAGAGAGGCTTTGGTCATACATTAGGCAATACCTTGCGCCGTATCCTGCTATCGTCGATGCCTGGGTGTGCAATTACTGAAGTGCAAATCGATGGTGTGCTGCATGAATACAGCACCCTTGAGGGTGTGCAGGAAGACGTCATCGATATTCTGCTCAATCTGAAAGACATCAGTGTGATTCTGCACAGTCAGGATGAAGCTGTTATTACACTGTCGGTTTCTGGCGCTGGGGAAGTTACGGCTGGAGATTTCCAGCTCACTGAGGACGTAGAAATCGCTAATCCCGAGCATCAAGTGTGCACGTTGAATGACAGTGGGTCGATTCGCATAGAAGCCAAGGTCACCAAAGGCCGCGGTTATATCCCAGCAGACGCTAGCGAAACGGCCGAAAGCGCGGAAGAGACGCGGCAGATCGGTGTGCTGCGATTAGATGCTTCCTATAGTCCTCTCCGTCGTGTGTCTTACAGTGTTGAGAGTGCGCGGGTAGAACAGCGAACGGATTTAGATAAGTTGATACTAGATCTCGAGACGAACGGCACAATCGATCCAGAAGAAGCGATTCGACGTGCGGCAACTATTTTGCAGCACCAGCTGGCCGTTTTCGTCGATTTAGATAACGAGGGCGAGCAGGTTGTAGAAGAGAAGGAAGACGAAGTAGATCCGATTCTCATTCGGCCTGTAGACGATTTGGAATTGACGGTTCGTTCAGCCAATTGTTTAAAAGCGGAAAATATTTATTACATCGGTGACCTAATACAACGCACTGAGGTTGAATTATTGAAGACCCCTAACCTCGGTAAGAAATCGCTGACAGAGATCAAAGACGTATTGGCAACCCGAGGATTGTCGCTGGGCATGCGTCTTGAAAATTGGCCGCCGCCAAATCTTCACGGTGGACGAATATAGGCCATCGCTGCAGTACTGCGAATTTAGAACCAGAGTAGAAATACCAGTTAGGGCATAGGAACAAACCATGCGTCATCGAAAGAGTGGCAGACAGCTCAATAGAAATAGCTCGCATCGGCAAGCGATGTTTCGCAACATGGCGGCTTCATTGATCGAAAGCGAAGTCATCAAGACGACATTGCCAAAAGCGAAAGAGCTGCGTCGCGTCGCAGAGCCCCTGATTACGCTTGCGAAAGAAGACTCGGTGGCAAACCGCCGTCTTGCCTTTTCCCGCACTCGCAGCAAAGTTGCGGTTGGTAAATTGTTTGCTGAGTTGGGGCCTCGCTATCAGGGCCGTCCTGGTGGTTATACGCGCATATTAAAATGCGGCCACCGCGCGGGTGACGCGGCGCCTATGGCCTTCGTGGAATTAGTTGACCGCCCGGTCGTCGACGCTGACGATTTGGATGCCGAGTATCTTGAGGCACAGGAAGAAGTTCAACAAGATGAAGTCCAAGAAGAGCAACAGGATGTCGTTGCAGAGTCGGAGCCGGCCGAATCAGCTGAAGAAAATCCTGCTGAGGCTGAATCTCCTAGCGAAGAGGTTAGCGCTGACGCTGCCTCCGAAGACGACAAGAAGTAGGCGACTGTGAGCGCAAGCTTTCATCCAACGCCGCGGACTTTAATGGGGCCGGGCCCCTCGGATGTGCATCCGCGAGTGCTTGGCGCTATGGGTAAGGCCACTATTGGTCATTTAGACCCAGAATTTATCGCCCTGATGGAAGACATTAAGGATTTACTGCGGTACTGCTTTCGAACCAAAAATACGTTAACGCTGCCATTGTCAGCGCCGGGGTCGGCGGCTATGGAAGCTGCTTTTGCGAATTTATTGGAACCCGGTGATAAGGCAATTGTCTGTATTAATGGGGTATTCGGCATGCGCATGGCGGAAAACGTGCGCCGTATGGGTGGAGAACTTGTCTCGGTTGAGGACGAATGGGGGACTCCGGTAGATCCTGAAAAACTCCGAAGTGCGCTGGCTCAGCATCCTGATGCGAAAATTGTCGCTTTCGTTCACGCTGAAACTTCCACTGGAGTCTGCTCTGATGCTAAGAGCCTGTGTGCCATGGCGAGCGAAGCAGGGTGTTTGTCGATTGTAGATTCCGTGACCGGGCTGGCAGGGGTCGAACTGTTAGTCGATGAGTGGGGTGCGGACGTTACTTACTCTGGAACTCAGAAGTGCTTATCGGCACCACCCGGTATTAGCCTAATCACTTTTAGCGACAAGGCGGCTGCCAGGGTCCAGTCACGCAACACGCCGGTACAAAGTTGGTTTTTGGATTTGTCACTCTTGATGGCCTACTGGCAGGGTGAGGGTGCGCGAACGTATCACCATACAGCCCCCGTTAACGCAATGTACGGGTTGCACGAAGCGCTGTTAATGGTCAAAGAAGAAGGCATCGAATTGCACGAAGCGCTGTTAATGGTCAAAGAAGAAGGCATCGAAAATGCTTGGCAAAGACATCGAGAGATGCATGACTTGTTAGCCGAGGGTGTGCGGTCGTTGGGCCTAGATTTTGTTGTTGGTGCAGAATGTCGTTTGCCGCAACTGAACCTAGTTCGGTGCCCAGAAGGTATAGACGAAGCCGCGGCTCGCAGGCGCTTACTCGAAGAATACAATTTAGAAATAGGCGCGGGGCTTGGAGCATTCGCTGGCAAAGTATGGCGGATTGGGTTGATGGGCTACTCAGCGCGACGTGAAAATATTCAACTTTGCATCAGCGCGCTGCGCAGCTGTATTTAAAAGGCTCTAGTCTGCAAGCAGTGGGCGCAAAAATTTACCGGTGTGGGATTTCCTTACCTTAACGACCTGTTCGGGCGTACCAGTGGCGACGATATGGCCGCCCCCTGAACCTCCCTCTGGTCCTAAATCAATGACCCAGTCTGCGGTTTTAACCACATCCAAGTTGTGTTCTATGACCACAATGGTGTTTCCTTGGTCACGTAGTCGATGCAGCACTTCTAACAACTGAGCGATGTCGTGGAAGTGTAAACCAGTCGTGGGTTCGTCGAGAATGTAAAGTGTTTGGCCGGTGTCACGTTTTGATAGTTCGCGAGACAGTTTCACACGTTGTGCCTCACCGCCTGACAGTGTCGTGGCGGATTGACCAAGGCGGATATAAGCAAGCCCGACATCCATTAGTGTTTCGAGCTTCCGGGATAACATAGGCACCGCCGCAAAAAATTTGCTGGCTTCTTCGATGGTCATATCCAGCACTTCGTTGATGTTCTTGCCTTTATAACGAATGTCGAGGGTCTCTCTGTTGTAGCGTTTGCCTTGGCAAGTGTCGCATGGAACATAAATATCGGGCAGGAAATGCATCTCGACTTTAATGACGCCGTCACCTTGACACGCTTCGCAGCGGCCGCCCTTAACATTAAAGCTGAAGCGGCCCGGCTTATAACCGCGCGCGCGCGCCTCGGGCACCTGGGCAAAAAGTTCGCGAATAGGGGTAAACAAACCGGTATAGGTTGCTGGGTTAGACCGCGGGGTTCTGCCAATAGGGCTTTGATCTATATCAACTACTTTATCCAGATGCTGCAAGCCGTCGATGCTCTCGTAGGGTCGTGGTTTCAGCGTGGTGGCTTTGTTCAACGCTGTAGCTGCTATGGGATAGAGAGTGTGATTTATAAGCGTTGACTTGCCCGAACCCGATACGCCGGTGACGCAAGTAAAGAGGCCGCACGGAATATTTAGCGTAACATTCTGTAAGTTATTACCGCATGCGCCGGATAGCACGAGTGTTTTCTCTTGCTGCAACGGACTTCGCTTTTTTGGCACTGCGATTTGCTTCTTGCCGCTCAGATACTGGCCGGTTATTGATGTCTTGGTGTTGGCCACTTCCTTAAACGAACCTTGGGCAATAATCTTGCCGCCGTGAACTCCCGCGCCTGGACCAATGTCGATGAGATGATCTGCTCTGCGCATCGCTTCTTCATCGTGCTCCACTACCAGTACGGTGTTGCCGAGATCACGCAGGTGCTCTAAGGTTTTCAGTAGCCGCTCGTTATCTCGTTGATGTAAACCAATTGACGGTTCATCAAGGATGTACATAACGCCGACCAATCCGGCACCAATTTGGCTGGCCAGCCGAATCCGTTGGGCTTCTCCGCCTGACAGGGTTTCAGCGCTGCGATCCAGAGTTAAGTAATTCAGCCCAACATCGACCAAGAACTGCAAGCGTGCCTGAATCTCTTTAAGGATTTTCTCGGCGATGGTTGCTTTTTGGCCTCGCAGTTTAAGTTTTGCAAAGTGCTCAAGGGTGGTTGCCACTGACCTATTAGTAACCTCAGGGAGGTTCGTTCCACCGATAAAAACGTGGCGTGATTCTTGGCGCAATCGCGTTCCTGAACAATCAGGGCAGTCAGCAACGCGTAAGTACTTTTGCAGGTTTTCTCGCACCATCGAGGAATCGGTTTCGCGAAAACGCCGCTCCATATTTGGCACTACGCCCTCGAAACGATGCCGTCTTTGAATGATGTCGCCACGATCGTTGGCGTAGCTAAAATCAATTTGTTGGCGGCCGCTGCCATGCAGTATTACATCTTGATGTCTTTTGCCGAGTTTTTTGAAAGGGACTTCAACGTCAAAACCAAAATGATCAGCCAATGAACTGAGCATGTGAAAATAGTAGATGTTGCGTCTATCCCAGCCCCGAATGGCGCCTTCTGCGAGAGAAAGATCTGAGTCGGCAACAATGAGGTCTTCATCGAAAAATTGTGTTACCCCTAGGCCGTCGCAGGTGGCGCACGCGCCTGCAGGGTTATTAAAAGAAAACATTCTTGGTTCTAGTTCAGCAATTGCGTAACCGCAGCTGGGGCAAGCAAACTTGGCGGAGAACACAATGGGGTTTGCATTCGGATCATCCATGTCCATAACCAATGCAATGCCATCAGATAATTCCAATGCGGTTTCGAAGCTTTCTGCTAGGCGTTGCGTAATATCATCTCGTACCCTAACCCGGTCGATGACAGCTTCAATGGAGTGTTTCTTGTTTTTGTCTAGGGCCGGCGCTTCGTCGAGGTCGACTACCAATCCGTCTATGCGCACGCGAACAAAGCCGTTACTGCGTAATTCTTGAAAAACATGCAAATGTTCGCCTTTTCGCTCATCAACGATTGGAGCGAGCACCATGACGCGTTTTTCTCCCAACTGCTCCGTCACCTGATCGACCATTTGACTAACGGTTTGCGCATCAAGAGGTAGATCATGGGTCGGGCAGCGCGGCTCTCCAACTCTCGCGTATAGCAACCGCAAGTAATCGTAGATTTCGGTAATCGTGCCAACGGTCGAACGAGGATTGTGGGACGTCGACTTCTGTTCTATCGAAATAGCTGGCGATAAACCCTCGATGTGGTCGACGTCTGGTTTTTCCATCATCGATAGGAATTGGCGAGCGTAAGCAGATAGCGACTCTACGTAACGCCGCTGACCCTCTGCGTATAGGGTGTCGAACGCGAGTGAAGATTTTCCAGAGCCGGATAGACCAGTGATTATGACCAGCTTATCTCGAGGAATGTCTAGGTCGATATTGCGCAGATTGTGAGTGCGTGCACCCTTAACCGATATTGTGTCCAACCGAATAAACTCGCTTCTGTCATTTGTCGAAAAGCATCCAACATAACTGGATGGTGTAAAGCCAACAACAGTATTCTCCATGCTGCGTGATGAACATGTGCAAGGATCTTCCGTTGGGGGTGCGGAACGCTTTAGACTACACTTGAAGCGATTGCATAGGCGGAGATCGACATGGCAAGAGGCGTCAACAAAGTCATTTTAGTGGGGAACTTAGGTCGTGACCCGGAAACGCGGTATGCCCAAAATGGTACGGCAGTTACCCGCTTCAGCGTTGCGACCTCAGAGTCATGGCGAGACCGAGCGTCTGGAGAACAGCAAGAAAGAACGGAATGGCACAACGTGGTTTGTTTTGCGCGGTTAGGCGAAATCGCTGGTGAATATTTGCGCAAAGGCTCCAAGGTCTATATCGAGGGCCAGTTGCGCACCTCCAGTTGGGAAGCTGATGGCCAGAAGAAATATCGTACCGAGATCAATGCTCGGGAAATGCAGATGCTCGACAGCCGTGGCAGCATGGAAGCGGGCGGTGGCCAAATTAGTCCGCCGCCGTCAGGATTCGATTCTACTGCTGCACAAGCACCTGCGGGAATGTCCATGGACAACTCGCCTACTCTCTCCGATGCCAATGATTTCGAAGACGACATTCCATTTTAGTAATGCTGAGTTTTCGCTTACGCCGTTGCGATGATGCCAAATAACGTGAGTCCGAGGATGATGCGATAGTAGACATAAGGGCGCATGCCTGTGCGTTCGACCAGCGCGATGAAAAAGTGGATACAAACATAGGCACTTAAGCCTGCTAGTGTCGCCGCACTCAACATAACTAGGGCATCGTTCAGCAGTTCCGCAAGGCTCAGGTCCAGCATCATTAAGAGCTGTGCTCCGAAAATCGTAGGTATCGCCAGCAAGAACGAAAAACGCGCACTTTGGGTTCGACCTAGGCCAACCATCAAAGCTGCGGTGATCGTGATACCTGAGCGTGACGTGCCCGGTATTAACGCGATGCATTGGGCCAAACCGATTAACAGCGCAGCAGGGAAGGTCATATTTTTTTGTTGTTGCGGGCGAGAATCTGCGTACCACAGCGCGAGACCAAAGACTAAGGTTGTTGTCGCGATGACGGTGATGGAGCGAAGCGCACTGTCGATGATGTCCTGCGCCAAAAATCCCACTATGACGATTGGTAATGTCGCTGCGACGAGCTGAAGGACCTGCCGAATGTCAGAGTCCCCGTCCTGCGCGCTTATTACTGCGTGCCAACCATGCGCACGTAGCTGTGCCGGTGCACCCAAGGTGGATGCAAGCATAGTGGCTAGCTCCGTACGAAAGTAGGCAATAACGGCGATCAGTGTTCCAAAATGCACGGCAACGTCGAACGCCAGGCCTTGATCTGGCCAGGCGGATAGTTGCGCTGGGATTATGAGATGAGCCGAGCTAGAGATCGGCAAGAATTCGGTAATGCCTTGGATCAAACTCAAAATGACTACTTGCAACCAATCCATCTCGGTGCGATTCCTTTGCTAGAAAGCACGGTGGCTAAAAGCCAAGCATAGCATTGCCAGCAGGCGAACAACGCAGCTATAGTTTTCAACGTAAATAAACGTGAGAGTTTAGTGTCGCAGAAGTCGCAGATCAGTGTTGATGAGCAAGGCAGCATGCCGATTTTTCCGTTACGAACGGTATTATTTCCTGGCGGGGTATTGCCCCTGCGAATTTTCGAACCGAGATATGTCGACATGGTTCGCTGGTGCATGCGAGAGCAGGCGAATTTCGGCGTCGTGTTATTGCGAGAGGGCGTTGAGGTTATCGCGGGGGCGGGTTCCTCTGCCGCAGACCAAGAGCTCTTCGCGGTTGGCACAGAAGCGGAAATTGTCGACTTTAATCAGGCAGATAATGGCTTACTTGGGATTGTTGCTCAGGGGCGGCGCAAATTCTCGCTTCTAGACTTGGCGCAGCAAAAGGATGGCTTGTTGATGGGAAGCGTGCAGTTTTTGCCTGAAGAATCAGCGGGTGAATTGACTGATGATCACGAACCATTGATCGCGGTGCTCAAAGACTTATTGCAGCATCCGCTGATCAAACAATTGAATCCTCAGGTGGATCTTCAGCAAGCGCGTTCGGTCAGCTATCGGTTGGCAGACCTTTTGCCAATAGAGCCGGAAATTAAGCAGACGTTGTTGCAGATTACTTGGCCAAAAGAGCGTTTGAGCGAGTTGCAACGGTTGGTTGGCAAATTCCGTGATTGAACACCTAGGTGTCGGCGCTGCAATCGATGCTAGCGAGGTCTCAGGTTATCTCTATAATTGAGGGATGAATCAGCCAATTAGTACAGTTATGCAACAGATGGGTGTTGCTGCCCGTGAGGCTTCTCGGGCCTTAGCAGTAGCGCCTACCGCCATTAAATCTAAAGCGTTATTGAGCATTGCCGAGTCGCTCGACGCTGAGCGTGAGAACATAAAAGCAGCTAATGCCGCTGATATGGCCGGTGCTCAAGACAACAATGTAGACCAGCCGCTTGTGGACCGCCTATTGCTCGGGGACAAGGGGATCGATCAGATGATTGAGGGTCTGGTGCAGATCGACGGATTGAAAGATCCGATTGGCGAAATAACAGATCTTAGTTATCGGCCGACAGGCATTCAGATCGGGAAAATGCGCGTTCCACTAGGTGTCATAGGGATGATTTATGAGTCCCGCCCGAACGTTACGGTTGATGCGGCGGCGCTGTGTCTTAAAGCTGGGAATGCCTGCATTTTGCGCGGTGGCTCGGAGGCGTTTCTCTCAAATCAAGCTATTGCGGCCTGTGTTACGACGGGCGTTGTCGCTGCAGGTTTGCCAGAGGCATGTGTGCAGCTGGTCACCACCACAGATCGATCCGCTGTTGGCGAAATGCTTAAGCTCGATGAGTATGTTGATGTGATTGTGCCTAGAGGAGGCAAGGGGCTTATCGAGCGCGTTAGTCGTGAGACTCGCATTCCGGTGATTAAACATTTGGACGGCATCTGCCATGTTTATATAGACGCAGACGCTGATGCCAGCAAAGCGATTGAACTCGCGTTCAACTCCAAAGCCGAGAAGTATGCGGTATGTAACGCCATGGAGACGCTGTTGGTTCACCAGCAGATCGCCCCAAAGGTATTGCCGCCATTGGTCGAAAAATTTGCAGCTGTACGTGTCGAGTTGCGTGGGTGTGAACGTACTCTTGCCATTGCGGATATGGGGCCGGCGACCGAGGCTGATTGGTCAGAGGAATATTTAGGACCTATTTTGGCCATAAAAGTTGTTGGGGGGATGGAGTCAGCAATCGACCATATTAATCGCTACGGTTCGGGCCACACCGATGTCATTGTCACTGAAAATTACAGCCATTCTAGACAGTTCATTCAAGCGGTAGATTCGGCGTCTGTCATGGTTAATGCGTCATCTCAGTTTGCCGATGGCTTCGAATATGGGCTTGGCGCAGAGGTCGGTATCTCAACTGACAAACTCCATGCTAGAGGGCCTGTAGGTTTAGAAGGTCTGACCTCGCAAAAGTATATTGTGTACGGTGATGGCGAAGTCCGTAATCGCTAGCCGCGCAGGGCGCCGCCTATGCTGATAGGATTGTACGGCGGTACATTTGACCCAGTTCATTGCGGCCATGTGCACGCTGCAGAGTGCGTAAGGAAATTTTTAGGTCTAGACGTGATAAGGATGGTATTGAATGCACAGCCTGTGCATAAATCCTCAGAACAGGCGATGACCGCCCATCGCTGGTCTATGCTCAAAGCCGTGTGCGCTAACCGTCAAGGACTCATTGCCGACGACGTTGAAGTGCGTCGAGGCGGCCGTTCTTTTACGGTAGATACGTTAAGCCTGCTGCAAAGCGAATTTCCGCAGGCGGTACTGTGCTGGATCGTAGGTGAGGATTCTTTCGCGACGCTGACATCTTGGCGCCGATGGGAAAATTTGTTGGATCATTGCAATCTGGTCGTCATTCCTCGGCCGGGCCAAAATATTGGTTTCTCCGAGCAAATAAAAGCGCTGTGCCGTAAGCACGAAACAGCCTATTTTGATGCGACGCGGAACGGCCAAATCGTGCGCGCGAACCTGCCTATGCGAGCGGTTTCCTCGACGGAAATACGTCAACGAATTGCATTAGGTCAGAGTATCGCTGACTTAGTGGAAGCGGACGTGGAGCAATACATAAGGCGAAACAAACTATATGAAGACAATATCAGTGCAAGGGAGAAATCTTTTTGAGGCCAAGTGAACTGCGTGACCACATGGTTGCGACACTCGAGGACATGAAGGGGCAGGAAATTCTGTCGATGGATGTATCCAAGCTTACGCCTATGACGGACCATATGATTTTAGTCAGCGGCGGCTCTAATCGACATGTCAAAGCGCTTGTAGATACGGCAACTGAGTCATCGAAGGCGTTGGGAGTGCAGCCGCTAGGTGTGGAAGGTCGCGAGAGTTATGAGTGGGTGCTCGTGGACCTTGGTGATGTATTGATTCATGTGATGAATGCAGAAGCTCGGGGCTTTTATGAGTTGGAACGCCTTTGGTCTGATGCCGCGCCTGACAGTGGGCAATTGAACTAGCGCCGCGCCTGTGCTGATTCGTATATTGTCCGTCGGAAGCAAATCACCCGCCTGGATGCAGGCTGGGTTCGCTGAATACGCTAAGCGACTCTCTCGCGGGGTGCGTTTAATGTTAGAAGAAATTCCTGCTCCTAGGCATCACTCGGATCGTACTAAAATTAACGCGCAAGAGGCTGAAAAGGTGCTTGCTAGAATCGGCGATAACGACCTGGTTGTTGCGCTTGATGAACATGGCCAACAGACATCGAGTATGCAGTTAGCAGAGCGAATTAAGTCGTGGCAAATGCACCGATCTGGGGTTGTAATGGTGATCGGGGGCGCAAATGGTCTCTCTGAGTCAGTTTTGGCACGTGCAAATGAATGCATATCCCTGTCAAAATTAACGTTGCCGCATTACTTAGTGCGAGTAGTGCTTGCCGAGGCGCTGTACCGTGCCGACAGCATAAATAGCGGACATCCATATCACAGGACTTAGGGGTTTGATTTGGCAGTCGCTCTTGCAATCAAAGATCCAAATAGAGAACGCGCGCTGATTATTCGGCGGGCAATCACCTTCTTTGTAATTATCGTTTTATGCTTAGGTGTCTTAGCGGCGCGTTTTGTGCAACTGCAAGTATACGAACATGAAAGTTATCAATATCGCTCTGACAAAAACCGGATTCAGGTACAACCGCTAGCGCCTCCTCGAGGGCTAATTTTCGATCGCAATGGCCTACTGTTGGCAGACAATCGTCCATCATCGGCGCTGGGCATTGTGGTTGAGCGGGTTGAGGATCTAGAGGCGATGATTCAACGGGTAAGAGGAATCGTTACCCTGTCTGAAGAGCAGGTTGAGCAATTCTATCAACGGGTAAAACGCAGTCGCCGCCCTGGTGAGCCAGTAGCGCTAGCTGAAAATCTCTCTAATGCGGATATTGCCGCCCTCGCTGTTGACCGACATTACTTGGATGGGGTCAAAGTGATTACGCGGCTGCAGCGGTATTACCCGCAGGCAGGTATTGCGGCTCATGCGGTCGGCTCGGTCCGGCGAATGACCGAAGAAGATTTGCGGCAAGTAGACCCGTCGAGATATCGAGCGACCCAGTTTGTGGGTAAGCGTGGTGTAGAGGCCTATTACGAATCAGATTTGCATGGCCGCCCAGGTTTTCAACAGGTTGAAACCGATGCCCATGGGCGCGTGACGCGCATTATTGACATCGACCCGCCATCAGTTGGGCGCAACATAACCTTATATTTAGACGCACAGCTTCAGCGAGCGGCGGTCAACGCATTAGGCGAGCGGCGAGGCGCGATTGTGGCTCTGGATCCGAAGACCGGTGGTGTTTTGGCCCTGGTGAGCAAGCCAAGTTATGACCCGAACCAGTTCGTTGTTGGGATGAGTGACAGCGAGTTCCGAGCGTTAAGTGAATCCGTTTATTTACCGCTTTTTAACCGTGCGACGAATGGGCAATATGCTCCCGGTTCAACCTTTAAGCCAGTGGTCGGGCTCGCAGGTATCGCCAGCGGTGCGATGCAGTGGGATACAAAAATAGAAGACCGCGGCTCCTTCCGTTTGACAGGTGGCGAGCGCGAGTATCGAGATTGGTCTTGGACTGTAGATGATTCTGGCGGCCAGGGTATTGTTGATTTACGAAAGGCTATATACCGCTCATCGAATGTTTACTTCTATGATGTCGCGTCCCGTTTAGACATCGACTACTTAGCTCGGTTTGCGGGAGAGTTCGGCTTTGGGCAAAACCTTGCTGTAGACATTCGTGATGCCAGCCGCGGCTTGGTGCCAGATCCAGAATGGAAGCTTGGTGCAAAAGGCGAAAAGTGGTATCAAGGTGATTCCGTTAATCTGGGGATCGGGCAAGGTGATTTACTTGTAACGCCCCTGCAGATAGCGACGTATGCTGCGATGATTGCTAACCGTGGGCGCGTTGTACGACCGCGGATGGTTATGAGCGGAGACGACAAGTCAACGGCGTCGTTTGCGCCACTCCCATCGGAGCAAACGTCAGATTTGTCTGCGGAGGACTGGCAGCAGATCGTTGCGGCGATGGAGGATGTTGTGCACCTTGGCGGTCAGGGATTCCGCGGCAATGGCACCGCTTGGGCTTATATAGGGCAGAGTATTGGCTATCGTATGGCTGGCAAATCCGGTACGGCCCAAGTCGTGGAAATTCGCCAAGGCGAAGAGTACGACGAAGAGGATCTGTCAGAATTTCGCCGTAAGCATGCGTGGTTTATGGCGTTTGCGCCTGTTGAAGACCCGCAGATTGCTCTGGCCGTGCTGGTCGAAAATGGTGGCGGCGGTAGTTCCGTTGCTGCGCCGGTGGCTAAGGAAGTAATAGATGCCTATTTGGGTCCTTCGGTTGCGATGGAATAACTTAGGTGGCTGCGGCATCAACCAAACACGAGTCAAAGATCTGTGCTTCGGGTGTGGCAGAACCTCAGAAGTGCAACCTGCACATTTAAGAGGTTCAGAGAATCTCACCTTTTCGTCAGATATTTCTTATATTGCAAGTTTTAATATCTGCAAGTTTCGGCTCCAATATTGTTGGACAATCATAAAAACTTGTTGTCACGCCTCTTAACTAAGGGATGACTAATAAGTCAGGGAGAAGACTTAACAGTGAGTATGGATTTTCAGCGTCAATTGCCTGATTCCAGAGATTCAGCTGAACGGCATTGGTTGGGCAAGCGGCATTTGGACCCGTTGCTATTGGCGTTAATCTTTATGGTGTTAGCCTTCGGTCTGGTCGTGCTGTTCAGCGCAGCAGGCGATGAGGCTCGTCTGTTTGACGCGCAGTTCCAGCGGGTCTTAGTCGCGATGGTGGTTTTGGTCGCAGCGGCCCAGCTACCGCCTGGCCTTTATTTTCGCTGGGCTCCATATGTTTATATTTTGGGGCTCGTGTTGTTGGTGGCCGTGCTGTTAGTTGGCGTAAGAGTGAAAGGCTCTCAACGATGGCTGGAAATACCTGGGTTGTTGCGCTTCCAACCGTCTGAGCTTATGAAGATAGCGGTGCCAATGGCTTTAGCGTGGTATTTGCAGCAGCGCGTATTGCCTCCTTCCGCGCGACACGTATTCTTTTCGCTATTGATTATTCTACTGCCCGCACTGGCCATTGCGGCCCAGCCGGATTTAGGGACAGCGATTTTGGTGGCGGGCGCTGGTATCGCGGTGTTGATGCTGGCTGGGTTGTCTTGGCGCTATCTCGCCTATGCCGCGTTTGTGATCGCTGCGGCTGCTCCCATTTTATGGCAGTTCGCTTTGCAAGGTTATCAGCGTCAGCGGATCATCACGCTCTTTGATCCTGAAAGTGATCCGCTGGGAGCGGGTTGGAACATTATCCAATCCACAACTGCTATTGGTTCTGGTGGTTTGTTCGGTAAGGGGTTACTGCAGGGTACGCAGAGCCACTTAGATTTTTTGCCCGAAGCGCGGACGGATTTTATTATCGCGGTGGTGGGCGAGGAATTTGGTTTGGTCGGCGTGTTGGTCTTGCTGTTGCTTTATTTAGGCATCATAGCGCGGGGTTTGGTGCTCGCATGTTCCGCGCAAAGTACGTTTGGTCGATTGTTTGCAGGCGCTTTAACGCTCACTTTCTTTATTTATGTATTCGTTAACATTGCCATGGTTAGCGGTCTGTTACCCGTCGTCGGTGTACCATTGCCGTTGGTGAGCTATGGCGGCACATCCATCATTACGCTAATGGCCAGTTTCGGCATAATTATGTCAATGCGCACGCACAAAGCTTGGTAGTTTATGTTCGGCATGCAGTACTAAAAATGGGGAGATCGTCATGAGTAAACTGATTCTAGGCCTTGGGTTAACCATCGTCGCGACGTTCTCAACGGTAGCCAGCGCGGAGAGTTACCTCGCTCGGCAAGAGGTCGAGGCCTACATTGTAGAGTTGATTGCTGAACATAATTTTTCGCGCCAAGAGCTAGAGGAAGTGCTGGCGGCAGCTGAGCGCCGCCAAGATATTATCGATCTTATGCGGCGGCCTGCTGAGCGGCGCTTGAATTGGCACGAGTACGGTAAGATTTTTTTGGATGAACAGCGCATCGCTGGAGGTGTGGAGTTCTGGCAACAAAATCAAGCGACTTTGCAGCGAGCGGAAAAAGAGTACGGCGTCCCTCCAGAGGTGATTGTCGCAATCATCGGCGTCGAGACACGTTACGGTCGGGTTACTGGTAAGCACAGAGTAGTTGATGCGCTGATGACTTTGGCATTCGATTATCCTCCCCGGGCACGCTTCTTCCGCAAGGAACTAACACAATTTCTCTTGTTGGCGCGAGAGGAGGGTAAAAGCCCAATGAGTTTGTTGGGTTCTTATGCTGGCGCCATGGGTTATGGCCAATTCATCCCGTCAAGTTATCGCAGTTATGCAGTAGATTTCGATCAAGACGGGGTTCGTGATATTTGGCAGAACCGAATTGACGCCATAGGCAGCGTCGCTAATTACTTTAGTCGTCACGGGTGGCGGGGGGTTGGCGATGTCACGGTCCCGGTGCAGATTAAAACGGAGACAGAGCAGTTACGCAGCCTAGCCAACGAGTCTTTAAAGCCAACTCACTCGGTGGCAGAAATGACTGAAATGGGTGTAATTGCCGATGGCCTTGACCCCGAAGCGAGGGTCCTTTTGTTGCGGCTCTCGGGTGGGAAAAATCCTGAGTATTGGCTCGGATTTAACGATTTCTATGTCATTACTCGCTACAACCATAGCCGCTTGTACGCAATGGCTGTCTATCAGTTGGGCCAGGAAATTCTGAGACGGCGGAAGCAACCTATTGGCTAGTCGCTGGACGCTGTATTTTTGCTGGGTATCAATTCCGGTGATGCTCCTTGGGTGCACTACCCCCTCGATTGTGCCTCCTACAAAGGGGGCGATTCAAGATTCGGCGCCGGACTTGAGCTCTGATGAACTAATACGGTTGGCCAATTTGCCTGACCCGCGGGTGGAATCCTTACCGCCCAGTGCCTTGGGTAATGGGCCTGTTTACGAGGTTTGGGGTAAGCAATATCGGGTCATGAACAGTGCCCGAGGATACCGTCAGACGGGTAGCGCCTCTTGGTATGGGGTCAAATTCCATGGGCGGCTGACATCGAGTCGAGAGCCTTTCGATATGTATCAGCTTACTGCGGCTCATCGCTCGTTACCGATCCCGTGCTTTGCTCGAGTGACGAATATTGAAAATGGCAAATCCACCATCGTGCGAATCAATGACCGCGGTCCCTTTCATAGCGGGCGTATAATAGATCTGTCCTTCGCCGCTGCTGTGAAGCTTGGCTTTCATGAACAAGGTACTGCCCAAGTTTCTGTTGAAGTGGTAGAGATGAATGAGCCCGCGGAGCAATCTTATTTTATTGCGGTGGGCACATTCCTCGATCAGGCACAAGCTCGCCGGATCATGCAGCGGTTCCTAGTACCACTCAGTCTAACCGCCCGAATTACGCAAAATCGGCAAATGCTCTATCGCCTTGAGCTTGGGCCGGTTTCTGGTGGGGCCGAACTTGAGCGGCTGCAAGCGCTCTTAACGACGATGGATTTAGGCGAGATCACCATTCTTGCTGTGCAGTAGCTTAGCGCATGCTGACGAAACTGTTAGACTGCTCAGCTCGAAAAAAGTTTAGGGACGATGGTATTGCATCAAGCATCAATTGACTGGGCCACCCGTGGGATTTGGGTTTTAGCCATCGTAGCAGGGAGCGCTGCAGCAGCGCCTATCATTCCGCCGCCGCCGACATTAGCGTCTTCTTCGTATTTGCTTGTAGACGCGAATTCGCAAGAAGTACTAGTGGAAAGAAATTCGGCGAAGCGCATTCCTCCAGCCAGTCTTACGAAAATCATGACGGCTTATATTGTTGAAGAGGAACTCAAATCCGGTCGTCTAAAAGGGGACGAAATGGCGCCAATCAGCGTCGAGGCATGGCGCACCGGTGGCTCGAAGATGTTTATCCGCGAGGGTACGGAGGTTGCGGTAGATGACCTCTTAAAAGGCATTATTATCCAGTCGGGTAACGATGCCAGCGTGGCTATAGCGGAATATATAGCCGGTAGTGAAGACGCTTTTGCAGACATGATGAATCAGCAGGCTCGAGCACTCGGACTTAAGAACTCTAGTTTTTTGAATGCCACTGGCTTGCCCAATGACGATCACTACAGCACTGCAGAAGATCTTGCGCGTCTCACTATCGCGTTGATTAGGGATCATCCTGAGCAGTACAAGTTGTACTCCCAGCGCAGCTACAAATTTAATGACATTGCTCAGCCTAATCGCAATAAGCTGCTGTGGCGTGACCGCTCAGTCGACGGCGTTAAAACAGGCTATACGGCAGCAGCCGGCTATTGTTTGGTGGCCTCGGCAGAGCGCAACGGTGTAAGGCTGGTTAGTGTTGTTATGGGTGCAGACAGTGATCAGGCGCGTATGCGTGAGAGCCAGAAATTGCTGTCATATGGTTTCCGTAACTTTGATACTCAAACGCTTTACGAAGCAGGCATCAACCTGCGGCAGCAGGATGTGTATTACGGCGACGCGGATACAGTTGAGGTTGGCGTTGCGGAAGATGTAATAGTGACTTTTCCAAGAGGGTATTACGACGATATTGAGGTCGAGATGGCCATGGCGGCCTATCTCGAGGCACCGTTTTCGGCAGGACAACCAGTCGGTGAACTAACGCTGAGTTTGGATGGCGAAGTGCTTTATTCGGCGCCGCTGGTTACGCTGAATGAAGTAGAAGAGTCGGGTTTCGTTGGTCGCTTGGGCGATTCAATTTATTTATTTTACGCTTCAATTTTTAGTGATGACGGATAGGCCGAAAATAGAGTTTCCTTGTCGCTATCCGATTAAAGTAATCGCGGTAGCCCACGAGGGCGCGGCACTCAGGGTTGTCGACATTGTACGTAACCATGCGCCAGATCTAACACCAGACGACGTTACAACACGTCAGAGTAGGGGTGCAAAATTCTTAGCGGTGCGGATTACTTTGATGGCACAGGGTGAGCAGCAGTTACGCGAACTCTATGCGGATCTTATGTCAGACTCCTCTGTAAGAATGGTGTTTTAAGCGTTGGCCGAGCAGCTCACAAATGTTCGTGATTTAGGTTTGACCCGCTACGACCGAGTGTTCGCGGATATGCAAGCCTACACCCGTGAAAGGACCGACAGCAGTGCCGACGAAATTTGGTTAACTCAACACCGATCAGTTTATACCCAAGGACAGGCGGGCAAATCTGAGCACATCCTTGATGTTGGCGAGATTCCTGTGGTGCAGTCTGATCGTGGGGGTCAGGTCACCTACCATGGCCCGGGACAGATCACCGCCTATTTATTGTTTGATTTGCGTCGGTTGGGTATAGGAGTGCGCGATTTAGTCTGCGGAATGGAAAAAGCCATGTTGCGTACTTTAAGTGTTTTCGGTGTTGAAGGTTACGCCCGAGCAGATGCGCCCGGGGTCTATGTAGGCGATGACAAAATTGGGGCGCTGGGTTTGCGCGTGCGGCGGGGCTGCAGTTACCACGGTTTGAGTTTCAATGTTGACATGGACTTAGAGCCTTTCGCTCGAATCAATCCCTGCGGTCTGACCGATGTGGGCGTGACCCACCTCGCTAATTTCGGAGCAGTGGACCTCAAGGAGACAGAGCAGGTGCTTCTCGATGCGCTGGCGTCTCAATTCGAGCTCACCCTCCGCAGACAGCACAATCCTTAAGTGGCGCTAATCTCAGCTTGCGCCACTCCATGTATTTACCGTCGAAGTACAAAACGTACCCAGCCAAGGTAGGAGTAATGCCCGCCAAATACTTTATGCCTTCCAGTGCCTGAACGCTTCCAATAATGCCGACCAGCGGTGCAATCACACCGTTTTCTGAGCAGTTGAGTGCCATTGCTGCATCGTCGCTTGGATACAGGCAGCGATAGCATGGGGAGCGTTTATCGTTTGGATCGAAAAGAGTAACCTGACCTTGCCATTGAATAGCAGCGCCCGAAACTAGCGGTACTCCGTTGCGCCAACACATCTCGTTTAGGAAATGTCTGCTCGCCAAATTGTCGGTTGCATCAAAGACGAGTTGTACTGTCTCAAGCAATTTCGCGAATTCCTTACGTTCTAGCCGATGGGTGATGCTGGTCAACTTAGTGCTATTGTTGAGCGCGTGAATACGCGCCGCCGCCGACTCAGCTTTATTTGCGCCAATGCTTGCTTCGGTATGGACGATTTGACGCTGCAAATTGGATTCATCAACGTGATCATCATCCACCAGGACCAGTTCGCCAACGCCGGAACTCGCCAAATAGAGCGCTAATGGAGAACCCAAACCGCCCAGTCCAACGATGAGTACTGCTGCATTGGCGAGCCGCTGTTGGCCGGCAATGTCCAGTTCTGGCAGCATAATTTGTCGGCTGTAACGTAGAAGCTCGGTGTCATCCATGCCATTGGCCTAGCGTAACGCGTTCTATATTGCCGAGGTCGAGCACCGATTCAACGCCAACGAAGCCTCTGTCGATCATAAGTCGGCGCACAGACTCAGCCTGATCATAGCCGTGTTCGAGCAGCAGCCAGCCATTTCCATGGAGGAGTCTAGGGCCGTGTTTGATAATATGCGCGAGTGCACATAGGCCTCTATTTCCTGCAACCAACGCGCTTTTGGGCTCCGCACTCAAGGCGGCTAAGTGGGGATCCTCGGGAGCGATATAGGGTGGGTTGCTAACGATCATATGCCATTTGCGCGCTGGCAATTGCGCGAACCAGTCGCTTTGATAAAAGGTGACCGGGGCCCTATGCTTTATGGCGTTTGCGCGTGCGATCTCCAGTGCCGCTGCCGAATTGTCGCATCCGGTGACCTCTACTTTGGGCCGAGTATGCGCAATGGCGACCGCGACGGCTCCACTGCCCGTTCCCGCATCTAATATGCTTTGACCCGCGTCAATTCTTTCGATCGTCAGTTCGACCAATAATTCGGTTTCCGGCCGAGGCACCAATACGGCAGGACTGACATTGAAAGCGAGGCCGAAAAACTCTTTCTCGCCAAGTAGATAAGCAAGTGGTGTGCCCTTGTTGAACGCACTCTCCAGCGCTTCCAATCTTTTTAGCTGTGTATGGTCCAATGTCTGATCAGAGTTGATGACGATTTGTGTCCGACTCATGTTAGTCACGAGACCGAGTAGCAAGTCGCATTCTAGTCGCGTTAACGCAGGTTTACTGCGGCGCCATTGGTCAAAGGAGGGTGTGGCAACAGTTTGGGTCTTGATGCTCATCCGTCGGCAAGTTGCTGTAACTGATCCGCTTGATGTTCTTGAACAAGCGGCTGAACTAAAGCGTCTAAATTGCCTTCGATGACCTCATCGAGCTTATATAGGGTAAGATTTATACGGTGGTCTGTCACCCGGCCCTGCGGGAAATTGTAGGTGCGAATGCGTTCGGAGCGGTCTCCAGAACCGACCAACTGACGACGACTTTCGGCCTGCTCATTTTGTTGCTTAGACTGTGCAGCATCCAAGAGCCGCGCCTGTAGCAGCGATAACGCTCGGGCTCTATTTTTGTGCTGTGATCGCTCGTCCTGACACTCCACGACCGTCCCCGTAGGCAAATGCGTTAGCCGAATTGCGGAGTCCGTTTTATTGACGTGTTGTCCTCCTGCACCAGAGGCTCGAAAGGTATCCTCCCGAATGTCTTTTTTGTCAATTTCTATTGAGTCTATTTCCGCGATTTCGGGCATTATTGCAACGGTGCAGGCAGAGGTATGCACGCGGCCTTGAGATTCGGTATCCGGCACGCGCTGTACCCGATGGGCGCCGGACTCAAATTTCAATTGGCTGTATACCTCGTTGCCTGCGATACGCGAAATGATTTCTTTGTAGCCGCCGTGCTCACCTGGTCGCTCATTCATGATCTCAATCTGCCAGCCCTTGGCCTCGGCGAATTTGCTATACATGCGAAATAAATCGCCGGAAAAAATAGCCGCCTCATCCCCGCCTGTTCCGGCGCGAATTTCCAAAAACACATTGGACTTGTCGTTAGGATCTTTAGGCAGCAAAAGCGTCTGTAATTGTTGGTGCAAAGCACTCAGCAGTGCTTTTGTCTCAATAATTTCCTGCTCTGCTAGCTCACGCATGTCAGGATCGTCGTCCTCCAGAAGCGCTGTGTTTCCTTCAAGTTCCTCATTAAGTTTGTTGACTTGTTGATAACAAATTACCACGGGTTCGATCTCGGCGAACTCTTTGGACAATGCCGTGAATTTATCCCGATCCGACATAGTCTCGGAGTCGGACAAGAGCGCTGAAACTTCCTCAAACCGATCCGTGAGATCGGCCAGTTTGGCGAACATGGATGCAGAAAGTTCCATATCAGTCGGTTTTTTTGGATGATTCAGAGAGGTTTGGCTTTGGTTCGTTGGCAGGTGCGTCATCAAGTTGGTAAACCTGCCGCAGCTGATCGACTAATTCTGTTTTTCCATCAGCACTTGCTGTGCGTATCGCAGCCGTGGGCGGGTGGATCAGCTTATTGGTTAAGGCCCTGCTGAGCTGAGTTAAAGCGGCTTCAGCATCGCCCGTTTGTTCTAGCGAGTTAAGCGCTTTATTTAGTTCTTGGACGCGCGTGGCCTCAGCTTCGTCGCGCAAGCGTGTCAGCAGTGCCTTATCACTGTGGATGCGGCGTTCCCGCTCGTACCGCTCTGTACCCATATCGACGATCACCTCGGCGCCCTGTGCCGCTTTTTGACGTTGCTCGATGTTAGCTTGGACGATGTTGCTCAGATCGTCGATAGTGTACAGGTAAACGTCTGGCAAGCTGCCTACTTCGCTTTCGATGTCTCTGGGCACTGCGATGTCGACCATGAACATTGGCTTACGTTTGCGCTTTTTTATTGCGGCTTCTACGGCGCCTTTGCCGAGGATGGGCAAACTGCTGGCGGTGGAACTGATAACGACGTCGTAGTCCGCCAGCCGGCCCGCAACATCGCTTAATTGCATGGCCACGGCGTCGAATTTTGCTGCTAGCACTTGGGCATTGGCCAGAGTTCGGTTAGCGATGGCGAGCCCCGCGATATTCTTAGCGGCCAAGTGCTCGGCAACGAGGCTGATGGTGTCGCCAGCACCCAGTAGCAAAGCCCGCTTAGTATTTAAATTAGTAAAAATCTGAGTAGCCAACGAAACCGCCGCATAAGCCACTGAAATGGGGTTGCGGCCTATCTCTGTTTGAGTGCGGATGTCCTTAGCTGTGCGCAACGTCATGCGCGAGAGTAGGTCTAAGTCTGGTCCAATGGTTCCAGTTTTGCGGGCCACCTCATAGGCCATCTTTACCTGGCCCATAATTTGGGGCTCGCCCAGCATTTGCGAGTCGAGCCCTGCAGCTACGCGAATCATATGTTTCGCCGCGTCTTTATCCCAATGTTTATAGCTGGAGTCCTCCAGTTCTGTGATATCGACCGGACGGATGGCGCTAAGCCACTGGCTTATGTCGTGGGTATTGTCGTCGCTCAGTGAGCAATATAATTCGGTTCGATTGCAGGTCGATACGATGGCGGCTTCGCGAATATTGCTTAAATCGTGCGTTAATCGACTAAGCATGTCGCTAAGATTTTCTTCTGGAAAAGCAATACGCTCCCGCAGCTCTACTGAAGCTGTGCGATGATTAAGACCGTACGCCACTATGCTCATAAAAAGATGTCTAATTTTTCGATCGGAAATTATAGCAGAACGGGCCTAATGCCTTTAGCAGCAATTGTCGCGGTGCGACGGTTGATATTGTTGCCGAGGCGAGTTCTGTTGTTTTTGCCAATAATGCTGTCGGGTTGTGTATCCGTGCCCGTGAGCACCGAGGATCAACAGTTAGATTTCTCAGTGCAGGGGAAATTGATGGTATTTCATGAGAAGCAAAAAACCTCCTTGCGTTTTTTTTGGCGTCAAGCTGAAGACGCTTATCGGATAGATGTTTGGGGTAATTTTGGTCAAGGCCGGTTGCAGTTGCGAGGCGATACCGATGAAATGGTGGTACTGCGTGGTGATGACATTATTGCAATCGGTAAGCCCCAGGAAGTGATGCGTAAGCAATTGGGCTGGGGTTTGCCGGTGACGGCTATTCCCCATTGGCTGTTTGGGCGCCCACTACCCAACTCTGGGCATGAGGTAGGGGCAGACTCAGCAGCAAACTGGCAGTCGCAGTTCGTTCAGCTTGGTTGGGCCGTCTTCGCACAATTTAAGTCTTATCCTGGCGCGCAGGGGACGCTCCCAATTATTGAGCCTATTCAGTTAACTTTAGAGCGTGGGAATACTCGGGCGAAGTTGCTCGTGAGTAAGTTTAGGCGTAACGGGCGATAACAGGTTTGACAGGTAATGACCTGATCCGGACAATACGCGCTCGCTCAAGGGTGCTGGTGCAGCCTGACCAACTGTAATGTTCGTCGGGGTCATTCAACTTAACAACACGTTGAGCGACGCGCGATGTGGGAGATGAAATCCACATTCGGCAAAAATTGGGGTGTCGCCAAGCGGTAAGGCACCGGGTTTTGATCCCGGCATGCGCAGGTTCGAATCCTGCCACCCCAGCCATTTTCGATAGATTGATCGAGGCGACATTGAGGGGCATCGGTTGGCTAATTTAATGCTTTTTTCTGGTGGGTCCAATCGGACGCTTGCCGAGCGGGTAGCGAAGGAGCTGCATCTGGAGCTAGGCGACGCGGACGTGGGTCGTTTCAGTGACGGTGAAGTTAGTGTGGAGATTCATGAGAACGTTCGTGGTAAAGACGTTTTTCTGCTTCAATCGACCAGCGCACCGACTAACGACAGCGTTATGGAGCTGCTGATTATGGCCGATGCGCTGCATCGGGCGTCAGCGCAGCGGGTGACCGCAGTGATCCCCTATTTTGGTTATGCGCGCCAAGACCGGCGGCCGCGCTCTGCGCGGGTAGCGATTAGCTCCAAAGTGGTTGCAGACATGATCAGCACCGTTGGCATTGACAGAATACTTACGGTGGATTTGCACGCTGATCAGATTCAAGGTTTTTTTAATATCCCAGTAGATAATATTTACGGCTCACCGGTGTTGGTCGACCATATTGTCGCCAAAAACTATGAGAATCCAATTGTCGTATCACCGGATGTGGGCGGTGTGGTCAGGGCCCGCGCGATCGCGAAACAAATAGACGACCTAGATTTAGCTATCATCGACAAACGCCGACCTAGAGCTAACGAAACGAAAGTGATGAACATCATTGGTGACATTAAAGGTAAGACCTGCATCATGGTCGATGACATCGTCGACACAGCAGGAACCCTATGTACGGCGGCATCGGCGTTAAAAGAAGAGGGCGCTGCTGCGGTGGTTTGTTACATTACTCATGCGGTGTTATCTGGCGCGGCAATTGAGCGCATAGAGAATTCAGATCTGGACGCGATGCTTGTCACGGACACCATTGCACTGTCTGAAGCCGCACGTGGATGTCAGAAAATAACCCAGTTGAGCCTGGATCGCTTGCTGGCGGAATCGATTCGCCGAGTAAGTAACGAAGAATCGATCAGTGCTATGTTTAGGTAGTACGAACGATAAAGTAGGTGAGCTGGTCGCAAGCTTGCCAAATTTAAATCTAAATTGGAGATAGCACATGTCAGAAGCAATCAAGCTGACCGCTACTATCCGAACAGATGTAGGGAAAGGAGCGAGCCGCCGCCTACGTCGTTTGGAAGAAAAAGTACCCGCGATTATTTATGGCGGTGAAACACCACCACAAAAACTAACCCTCTCTGGGAACGAGATCCTAAAGGCTTCGCAGATCGAAGCGTTTTACTCGCAGATCTTGGATGTTTCTATCGAAGGCGCAGTAGAGGCCGCCGTAATCAGAGATCTGCAACGCGACCCTGCCAGTGGCCGCATTCAGCACATCGACTTTCAACGCATTAGTGCCGACAAACAAATTAACGTTAACGTACCGCTGCACTTCGTCAACGAAGTATCGTGTGTCGGGGTTAAAATGTCAGGCGGTACCCTTACGCATAATATGACGGAAGTAGAAATCAGCTGTTTGCCGGCTAATCTGCCGGAATTTATTGAAGTTGATATGCTCGAGGTGGCAGCTGGTTCGTCGGTGCATTTAAGTGATCTCGTATTGCCCGAAGGGGTAACCGTGGTCGCTCTAGCTTTTGGCGCAGATCGTGATATTCCGGTTGCGAGTGTTACAGCCCGTCGCGGCGCCAGCGAAGATGCTGCTGATGAAGCGGAGCCAGCTGCCGAAGCGAATGCCGCGGATGCGACTGATGATGAAGGCGGCGAAGACTAGCTATAATCGAGCAGCCCATTGCCCGACTCAATGGCGTGTTGAAACGGCCGAATGTATGACATGGCGGCGTTAAAACTAATTGTTGGTCTGGGGAATCCTGGGTCAGCGTACGCTGACACACGCCACAACGTTGGCGCAGTGTGGGTGCGCGAGATGGCGCATAGATATTCAATTCAGCTGAATTTGGAGGCTAAATTTAAAGGCGAAATCGGGCGTGGTTTAGTAGCCGGCACCGATGTTCGATTCTTTGTGCCCAGTACGTTCATGAATAACAGCGGCGAAGCAGTGGGCGCTGTCAGCCGTTTCTATAAGTTTGACCCTCTGGAAATATTGATCGCATACGACGAGGTAGCATTTGAGTCAGGGACGGCGAAGCTCAAGCATGGCGGCGGTAGTAATGGTCACAACGGTGTCAAAAGCGTTATAGCTGGGTTAGGCGGTAGTAAAGAATTCTTTCGTCTGCGTATCGGCGTTGGCCACCCAGGAGCAAAGAGTCTAGTGATTCCTTATTTGACGCAACAAACACCGCGACAAAGTGAACGCGAACTTATTGCTCAGTCTGTTGATTTTGCCGACTCTATTATGGCGGATGTTGTGCAGGGCCAGTGGCAACGCGCCATGACAGCTCTGCATGCGCCGGAGTTGAACGCCCCGGTGATCGAACCTAATCCAGGAGAAACTTGATGGGCTTTAATTGTGGAATCGTTGGTATGCCTAATGTGGGTAAATCGACGTTGTTCAACGCACTAACCCGCGCGGGAATCGATGCAGAGAATTTCCCTTTCTGCACTATTGATCCTAATACTGGTGTGGTTCCGGTTCCAGATCCACGATTGAACCAACTGGCTGAGTTAGTGTCGCCGCAGAAAATTATCCCGACTTCAATGGAGTTTGTTGATATCGCGGGATTGGTCGCAGGCGCCTCCAAAGGTGAAGGTTTAGGTAACCAGTTTTTGGCACACGTTCGCGAAACCGATGCGATCGCCCATGTGGTGCGCTGTTTTGAGGATGAAAATGTCGTCCATGTTTCAGGTCGAGTATCTCCAGCTGACGATATCGAAGTGATCAACACGGAGCTAGCCTTAGCTGATTTGGATACCTTAGAGCGCGTCTATGAACGTACTCGCCGTGTGGCGGCCTCAGGGGATAAGGATGCGCGCGGCATGATGGTGGTGTTGGAAAAAGTGCGGGGTGCACTTGAAGAAGGCGCGCCGGTACGTTCCATCGATTTGTCGAATGACGAAAAGTTGATGATTCGTGAGTTTCACTTCATTACTTCAAAGCCGGTCTTGTACATCGCGAACGTCGCTGAAGACGGCCTTGAGGACAATCCGCTGGTCGCCATTGTTGCGGATATTGCAGCTGCCGAAGGCGCCGAACTGGTGGTTGTGAGCAACAAGATCGAATCAGAAGTTGCTGAGCTGGAGGACGAAGAGCGCATCGAGTTTTTGCAGGCGCTCAATTTGAGCGAGCCAGGTCTGCATCGAGTTATTCGCGCCGGCTACAAACTTTTAGGACTGCATCAGTACTTTACAGCTGGCCCTAAAGAGGTCCGTTCGTGGACGATCCCAAGAGGTGCGAAGGCGCCGGCTGCCGCAGGTGTGATTCATACAGACTTTGAGAAAGGGTTTATCAGAGCTGAGGTCATCAGTTTTGAAGACTATGTAGAGTTAGGTGGCGAGCAGCAGGCTAAGGACGCGGGGAAATGGCGTTTAGAAGGTAAAGAGTACATCGTTGCGGATGGCGATGTAGTTCACTTTCGATTCAACGTGTAAACCGAGGGACCGAATTGGGCCCTCGGTTTAGTTCAATGCGAACGGTATTAGCTGTTCGCCTTCCGTTCTTTTACTTCCTGCACAACTTGCTCTGCCACATTAGAAGGGCATGGGGCGTAGTGCGAGAACTCCATTGAGAACTGGCCACGACCTGAGGTCATAGTGCGCAAATCGCCAATGTACCCAAACATTTCTGCAAGGGGGCAATCAGCTTTGACACGTACGCCGGTCACGCCAGCTTCTTGAGACTTAATCATGCCGCGGCGGCGATTGAGGTCGCCAATCACGTCTCCCACGTGGTCGTCTGGAGTAAATACGTCTACTTTCATAACCGGCTCAAGCAGCTGTGGCGATGCCTTAGGCACCGACTGCCGATATGCGGCCTTTGCTGCCAGCTCGTAAGCGATTGCTGACGAGTCAACGGCATGGAAGCCGCCATCCATGAGCGTCACTTTGACATCCAACAGTGGGAAGCCGGCAAGCGTGCCCTCGTCCATTGATACGCCAAAGGCCTTCTCAATTGCTGGCCAAAACTCTCGGGGGACATTGCCGCCGGTCACTTTAGACTCGAATTCGTAACCGCTGCCAACTTCGCCAGGTTCGATAACGTAATCGATCTTAGCGAATTGGCCAGAGCCGCCCGTTTGCTTTTTGTGTGTGTACGTATCTTCCACCGTTTGGGTGATGGTTTCGCGATACGCCACTTGTGGCTTACCGACGTCAACTTCAACACCATGAGTACGTTTAAGAATATCGACCTTGATGTCCAAGTGCAGTTCGCCCATGCCCTTCATAATCGTTTCGCCTGATTCTTCATCAGTCTCGACATAGAAGGATGGGTCTTCCTGAATCATCTTAGACAAGGCGATGCCCATTTTTTCGGCCCCGGCTTTATCTCTTGGCGCGACGGCGATAGAAATGACTGGGTCAGGAAACACCATTGGTTCAAGTGTCGCCGGATTGGTCGGATCACAGAGAGTGTGACCCGTTTGAGTATTCTTCATGCCCAATAGCGCAACGATATCTCCAGCTTGGGCTACGTCTAACTCTTCGCGAGAATCAGCGTGCATTTCAACGATTCGACCGATGCGCTCAGTCTTACCGGTAAAGGTATTCAATACGTTGTCGCCTTTCTGAATCTTGCCAGAGTAGATGCGGGTAAACGTCAATGCGCCGTAGCGGTCGTCCATAATCTTGAAAGCCAGCGCGCGCAGTGGGGCGTCTGGGTCGACAACAGCCCGCTCTCCAGTCTCGTTGCCCTCTAGGTCTACCTCGGGTTGGGCGTCAACCTCGGTCGGATTGGGCAGATAGTCAACGACTGCGTTGAGAATGGGTTGAATGCCCTTGTTCTTGAAAGCAGAGCCACAGAAGGTCGGGAAAAACGCGAGATCGCGCGTGCCTTTGCGAATACATTTTTTGATGTCGTCAACGGAGGGTTCTTCGCCCTCAAGGTAGGCCTCCATCAAATCGTCATCTTGCTCTAGTGCCGTTTCGATGAGCGCCTCGCGATATTCAGCTGCTTTATCCTTTAGGTCTTCTGGAATATCAGTAATCTCGTAGGCTTCTGGATTTCCGCTATTGTCCCAGACCCACGCGTTTTCGTTCAGTAAATCAACGATCCCAGTAAACTCGTCTTCCTCGCCGATTGGGAGGGCCATAACCAGTGGATTTGCGCCGAGCACATTCTTTACCTGATCAACGACGCGATAAAAGTCGGCACCGAGTCGGTCGAGTTTGTTAACAAAAATCAGCCGCGCAACTTCGGATTCGTTAGCGTAGCGCCAATTGGTTTCCGATTGGGGTTCGACGCCGCCGGAACCACAAAAGACACCAACGCCACCATCCAATACCTTCAAAGACCGATAGACCTCAATGGTGAAATCAACGTGTCCGGGGGTGTCGATGATGTTCAAACGATGGTCGTCCCACGTGCAGCTGGTTGCCGCTGATTGGATTGTGATGCCGCGCTCTTGTTCTTGTTCCATGAAGTCGGTAGTGGCGGCGCCATCGTGAACTTCACCGATTTTATGAATCTTGCCTGTCAGCTTTAGAATTCGCTCGGTCGTGGTGGTTTTGCCAGCATCCACATGGGCGAAAATGCCGATATTGCGATAGCGAGTCAGGTCTTTCATGTGTTCTCTCTAAACAACGTGCACTAACGAGTGCAAATTTTGTAAGTTATTGAATTTAATAGAAATTTAATAAAGGTCGAAATCAAGATGGCGTATATTACTACCGAACCCGATAAACCTCACGCGAAATATTAACTCGCCTAAACGCGTCAGCGCGCACGGGCGAATAGGCCGACGAGATTTGTTTAGATATCTAAGTCAGCAAATACTGGGGCATGATCAGATGGTGTCAGATCCTCAATCTTGCGGCGGTACTCTCGATCAATGACCACTTCTGTGGTGGTCTGGTGCAGAGTTTCTGTTGCAAGTAAAAAATCTATGCGCAAGCCGTGTTTACGATGAAAAGCACCGCCGCGGTAGTCCCACCATGAAAATTCCTGAGCGTCTGGGTAGCGATCGCGAAACAGGTCGGTTAGGCCTTGGTCTAGCAGGTCTTGAAGGTGTTTGCGCTCGTCCTGGGTGTAAAAAATAGAACCCTCACCAGCCGCGCCGCGCCATCCGTCGATGGCTGCGGGCACGATATTAAAGTCACCGCAAATAAGATGCTTGGTGCTGGCGCTTTGCTGCCAATAGCGAATCAGACTTTTGTACCAATCGAGCTTTCGGGCGAAATCAGCGTGCTCTAGAGTTTTGCCATTCGGACAATAAACCGTGGTGAAATCGAAGGTGTTGCCTGTAGGGGAAACGATCTCTGCGGTTATGAGGCGTGCGCCGAACTCGTCTTGTTCCTTGAGGCCCTGTTGTTTGAGAGTCATCGGATGTTTGGCCAAGATTGCAACACCGTTCCAGCTTTTTTGACCGTGAATGAGTGCGTCGTAGCCGAGCGCTTTAAAATGCTCGTGTGGAAATAGGTCATCTGGCGTTTTTAGTTCTTGCAGGCCGACTACGTCTGGCTGTCTATCCTTCAACCAATGGTCGATGTAGTCGAGCCGGGCGCGTAGCCCATTAACATTCCAAGTGGCCAGTCGCATAGTGTCTTTCCCCTTTGATTGAAGGAGATGATAACCGCGGGCCGGGCCAGAAATCATCTATTCAATCGGTCTGGCGTTCCCAGTTGGCTAAATTCAGATTATTCACGTTGGGGTGCACCGGAGGCTTAATCTGGTAGGCAGTTAGAAGGTTGGCTGGCGTCAACACCTCGGTCGGGCTGCCTAGCGACAAAACCTCATTGTCATGCAGGAGTAATAAACGATCGCAAAATCGTGCGGCCAGATCTAAGTCATGCAAAACAATAATTACCGTGCCGCCGCTTTGAGCTGCACGGCGCAGCAACTCAAGGCAGTGGATTTGTTGATAAGGATCCAAGCCGTTGATGGGTTCGTCGACTAAGATAATAGGGGCTTGGACAGCCAGCACCCGAGCGAGATGCACGCGCATACGTTCGCCATTAGAAAGTGACTGCACGGCACGCTGCGCAAAAGCCTCGCATTGCGTAGACCTCATGGCCGCATTGACGGCTTGCTGGTCCTCGGTGCTCGGCTCGCTTAGCCAATTGAATCGACGCCGGTAAGGCGTGCGCCCGAGCTCTGTCACCTGCTGCGCGTTGAGATCCCAGTGCACTTGTGGATTCTGTGGTAGATAGGCGATCTGTTTAGCGCGCTCATTCAGAGGCATGTGCGCGAGCTCCGTGTCGCCGACAGTTACGCGGCCGCGAAAATTTTTCTCAGCCCCTGCAAGTATTGATAACAGAGTCGATTTGCCCGCGCCGTTAGTGCCGATTATGCCAGTCAGTTGTGTGGATTCAGCGCTAAAGGAAATGTTGTTTAGGACAAGCTGTGAGCCAAGGCGACATTGGATTGCATGGGCGGCCAGATTTACAGCCAACATATCATTGCTCCAGTTTTCGCAGCTGAAAGATGAGATACAAGAAAAATGGTGCACCCAATAGAGCCGTAATCACCCCAAGTTTGAGCTCGGCGCTGGCAGGAATGCAGCGCACTGCAATGTCGGCCGCAAGTAAAAGACTGGCGCCTCCAGCTGCGCTTGCTAGCAAGAGTTGGGCCGGATCGTTATTGCAAAGTTTGCGCAGCAGATGAGGAACCACCAACCCAACAAACCCGATAACCCCGGTAACTGCGACGCCCGCGCCCACGCACAGTGCGGTACCCCCAATGATTTTTACTTGTGTGTTGCGAATGTTGATGCCGAGGCTGACAGCGGTTGCTTCGCCCAAGCTGAGGGCTCGAGTCGCAGGTGCCGCCAGTAAAATCAAAGCCCACCCTATAAGCATTAGTGGTCCAGCAAGCTGCAAATGCAGGAGACTGCGGTCGGCTAACGAACCCATTTGCCAGAAGATGATTTCCATTGCAGCGAATGGGTTGGGAGATAAATTTAGAACCAACGCGGTGAGCGCGCCGGCGATGGCATTAATAGCAATGCCCGCGAGCAGTAATGTGGCAATCCCAGCTCGCTTGCCGGCAATTGTAAAGAGCAGAATCACGGCCAAAAGTGCGCCGGCAATGCCGCCCAGAGGCAACGCGAGCGGCATGATGGACGCTAGCCCAGAATAGAAGGCCAGTGTGGCTCCCAGTGCAGCGCTGCCAGAGACGCCAACAACGCCGGGCTCCGCCAGCGGGTTTCTCAGTAAGCCCTGCATAGCAGCACCGGCCAAGCCTAGGCTGGCGCCCACGATAAGAGCGAGACTCGTGCGTGGAATGCGTAATTCCAAAAAGATGGTGCGAGCAATATCAGAGTCTTTACTAAGCAGTTCCAACAACAAAAACGGTTCTGCAAAGCTACTTGGCAGGATCAAGCTGAGGCAGAACAGACTCAACATGGTTGTTGCTAAAAGCAAAAGTAATTTAGTGAATCCGACCTTCATAAACGGCCCAGACGCTGGCGTGTTGTAGCGAGCGCAACTGCCACATCGGCAATACTGGTTGTGGCGCACATCAGTGCTGACGGTTGAATTTCATGTCGTAACGCTGTGCCAACCAGCGCCGGATGTCGCAGTAGCTCTTGAGCGAGTGACGGATATCTGCGGTGCTGAGTCTGCACAATAAGAAGATCAGGTCGAACGCGTAATAGGCTCTCCAAAGGAAAGCGCTGGTAGGTTCTTAGACCAAGTAAGGTGGCCGCGTTTCTAAAGCCCGCGTAGTGTAGAAGTTCATCACTTAGGCTGCCTTGACCCACTGTTAAGCCATTGGGTTGGATGAAAGCCGCGTAGGGCCATTGATCCTTGGCCGTCTCTTTGGAGCCGCGCGCGAGTTTTGCCAGCGTGTTGTACATCAACTGCAGCGATTCGTCGCCTCTCGTCGTTTGCCCGATGGCCTGAGTTAGTCGGCGGATATTGCGTGAAAGTGCATCGATGGAGTTGGCATCGTCTAAATGCAATGTTGCTATTTCCATGCGCTTCAACATTGCACGGGTGGCAGTTGAGGTAGTCGGTCCGGTTAATACTAGGTCAATAGGGCGTCTGAGAATGCCTTCCGCACGACCTTGGTTTCGATGGAATGTTCGTGCGTACGCGGCAAAGGGCGATAAATTTGGATCTGAGGACAGCCAAGTAACTGAGGCAATTTGCTCCGGATCCGCGTACTGCAGCAGTAGGGTATCGGTGCAAAGATTAAGCGAAGCGATCCTCAAGGTTGTCGCAGGGGCTCCAACATTTTCATTTGTTGCGGCGGACGACATTGCCATCGCCGCAACGACGATGTACAGGCCTAATCGGGAAATTGCGGATATACCCATGGTGTGCGCCAGAATGCCCTCACTGTGTTATTCAGTCGAGGTTTAGTTTTGCGCCGACGCTCACATAACGCCCCGGCGAGTTGTAGCCAAAGACCTGTTGATAGTCTGCATCCGTCAAGTTGTCGATACGCCCAGTGAGCGTCAGATTTGGGCGTATTTCGTAGCTTATTCCAATGTTGGTCAGGGTATAGGGTTGTAAATTGACTTGGGTTGCGGCGGTTGCGTAAATAAATTCGTTATCCTTGCTGCGACCATTATGTAATAACTGCACGCTCGCTCGACCCTTGCTGCCGGCAAAACCCCGCGACAAGCGAAATTGACCGCTGTGCTTCGGACGGCGAACTTCCTCGACGCCATTTTCTTGCGCGGATAGTCGTGTATAGGCGATTGCGAACTCCCAGGTGTCACCGATGGCAAGATTGCTAGAAACCTCGATGCCCGAGCGTTCGCTATCGGTTCTTAAGTTAATCGGTTGGGACATAAAGTTGGCGTCGTAAATGGTGGTGATTTCATTCTGCAGGTCGGCAGAGAAGTAAGTGAGATCGAAGTACCACTGAGCGGGATTGCCAACGAGTTCACGTTCCCAAGACTGCGACCAACCTAAGTCATAGCTTGTGGATTGTTCGGGTTGAAGACTAGGGTTGCCGATAAATGAGGTTGGAATAAAACCAAAAAGTTCGAAAAAACTAGGATTAGTAATGCCTTGGCCAAAGCTTAAATGCAGGCGACTTTGGCTGGCTGGCGCGCGCAGTAGAACGTGGCTAATAGAGCCTCGCGTTGTGGTCGCATTAGCAAAGCGCTGATTCCAGTCGCGACGCACGCTCAGCGCCAGTGATGTTCTCGCATAGTCAACGAGGTACTCGGCAAACAGGCCATTTTGCGAATCGTCGGCAGTGTAGTTCGCTGCAGTTATGCCAGCGTAAATGTTTTCGAAATTCCTTTGCTCGCTTTGCAGGCCAAGATTGATCGATTGTTTGGCTTTACCGGTGTCAATTTGCCGCGAGGTTTGCAGATCGAATAACCGGCGTTGGCCCCGAAGACCGCTGGCTGCGATGCCATTCACAGCATAGTTTGTGCTGTTTTTCGATTGCGTTAATGCAGCGTGATGAAACCAGCTTTCCTGTTTGTGAGTGTAAGTTAAGTGCAGGTGTTGTTGTTGCCCATCCACTCTCTCGTCAGCGTCAACGATCAACCCCTGAGTAGCAGTCGCGGGGAAATCAAAATCTTGTTTATCGCCTTCGCTCCGAGTGTTGACCTGACGCAGGATCAAACGCATGGAAGCATCTGCACTTAAATCGATTCCGGCTTGGGCGTTGACTTGGGTGGCATTGAATCCATCTAACTCTGATCCAATTGGTGATGCATCTATCCCATCGGTGGTCAGGCGATTAACGTTGACATGAGCGTCCCAATTGCTGTCTCGATCATTTGCGCGAAAGCCGATGCGTGCGCCTAGATCTTGAGTATTAAATTGCCCGAGTCCGACATTAGCCCCAGCATGCCAGCCAGCATCGTCGCGCTGATGAGTGAATACTCCAATCACACCACCAATCGCGTCGCTGCCGTAGCGAGCGCTTTGGGGGCCTCGTAAAACCTCTACGTGACTAATGTCTGCCTGGGTTAAATTAGCAAAATTGAATTCCGATCCTAGGCTTATATCGTTCATTCGTATGCCATCGACCAGCACTAAAGTGTGATTTGCTTCCGCACCGCGCATGCGAACCTGTGTGAGAGCGCCCAGAGGGCCGCTCTGATTGACGCTGACTCCGACGGCGTTTCGCAACAAATCACCAACGTATGTGCTTGTCTGGTCTGCAAGTTCATTGGCCTCAATGCGACTAATCGAGCTGCCAATTTGGTTGAGCGTTCGGGGCTGGTGGCTGGCAGTTACCAGAACTTCTTCGATTTCGGTCGCGGCGCTCGGTGTAGCTAGCGCGATCACCAACAAAAAATTCAACAATTTAAATTTGCGAGCAAACGACATAAGGAACTCTTGCAAGAAAAACCGCAGCCTATCCAAGCCAGTGTTGGGCGTCGACAAAGAACTCTCATACTTAACTTGAATGAGGGTCTTTGAAGCGCCTGAGTGGTAGAAATTCGTCTCTGCATGGGCAGATAATAAGCCCATTAGGAATCGACCAAGCGATTTTGCACACGATTACACGATTGGTTCTGCATGAACCTACACTCAAAAAGTGGTTCGCCTATTCGAACCTGCAAACCATGGCCTTGGCATATCAGCCAGAAGAGGTTGTGCCCGCATTGGAACGCGTTGAGCAGTTGGTAAATGCCAAACAACTGACTGCGGCAGGATTCGTAAGTTACGAAGCTGCTCCGGGGTTTGATTTGGCCTTGCCGGCGCAAAGCGATGTCCAGTTGCCGTTAGTCTGTTTTGGTTTATTTGCTCAGGTGCTTGAATGTGATCCGCCCATGCCATTAGCAACGCCCGCTGGGCCGCCTTGGCAACTCGATACCGAGCATCACGAATATCTAGCGGACATTGCGAAGATACGCGATCTGATTGCGGCGGGAGAGGTCTATCAAATTAATCATACTGTGCGATTGCATAATAACGTCGCTGAGCCTTGGCAGCATTTTCGTCAAATGGCTGCGGATGCGCCTTATGCCGCGTTTATCGAAACGGACGAATTTGCCATTGTCTCGGCATCGCCAGAGTTATTCTTCTGTTTACAGGGAGATAATTTGCAATCGCGCCCAATGAAGGGGACTGAGTCGAGACGGTCGAATCCTCAGGCGGATAAAAAAATCTCGAACTGGCTAGGGGCTTCGCAGAAAAACCGTGCAGAAAATTTAATGATTACTGATATGGTGAGGAACGACTTGGGCAAAATTGCCGCCCCAGGTAGCGTCCACGTGAGTGACCTGTTTAAGGTCGAAGAGTATCCAACCGTTTGGCAAATGACCTCAAAGGTGCATGCACAAACTGATGCTTCGCTAGTAGAAATATTCCGTACCCTGTTCCCAGCGGCTTCAATCACGGGAGCGCCTAAGCGAGCGGCGATGGGCCATATCGCGCGTATAGAAAAAAGTCCGAGAGGCATTTATACCGGCGCAATCGGTTACTTATCTCCGAATCGTAAAGCCCAATTCAGCATAGCCATTCGCACCAGCACAGTGAATAAATCTACGGGTACCGCGCAATATGCTGCTGGCGGCGGCATCGTATGGGATTCAACGACGGTACAAGAGTATGAAGAAGTGCTGGCTAAAACAAAGATTCTTGGAGCGGTAGCGCCTCAGGTATGCGTTGAGTTGTTCGAGACATTACGGTGGACGCCTGAAGCTGGATTTAGTCGACTTGAACGGCATCTGCAACGTATGAGCCACAGCGCCCAATTCTTTGGTATTGCTATGGACGCAGAGCGTGCACGCGTTGCTTTGGAGCGAGCACTCCCTGCAGATTCTCAGAGCGGCATAAGAGTGCGCCTGAGTTTAGATGCAGATGGAGTATTTCGCGTTGAATTGAATGAATTACCCGAGGTTATGTCGCCCGAGCAAGCCCAGCCGATACGACTTGCGGCACATAGAGTGGTTTCCTCAGACCTGTACCTCATGCATAAAACGAGTCACCGCGCGGTCTATGATCAGGCGGTCGCAGACATGCCCAATGGTGTTGAGCCGATCTTAGTGAATGAGCGTGATGAGATTACAGAAAGTAATATTGCAAATGTGGCTTACAGGATTGGAGCTGAATGGTTTACGCCCCCAGCGACGAGTGGTTTGTTGCCCGGGACATTGCGAGAGGAATTACTCGAGCTTGGTAAATTGATCCCACGGGTGCTTTGTTTAGAAGAGCTCGATTCAGTGGACGAAATAGCGCTGATAAATGGGCTGCGTGGCTGGCGGCAAGCTCGTTGGGTCTGAAAAAACGATGATCACATTGACAAGGGTCAGAGTGGTAAGGACAATTCGCCCGCTCCGCCGTTTGGTGGAGTTGTGGCTAGGTAGCTCAGCTGGTTAGAGCGCAGGATTCATAATCCTGAGGTCGGGAGTTCAAGTCTCCCCCTAGCTACCACGTCCTTAAGTGACCACTACCAAGCCTATCCACTTTAAGCCCGGTTACCAGACTCTTAGCTGAGCATGATGAATTAATCATATTAGCCTGCTTGTGAGAACTTGACACAGCGATTCAGAAACTAATCTGCGTTAGCAATCAGTAAGCTATCTGAGTCAGCAACCAGTAAGGTTGGGTTGGTCGTGGTTTTCTTGGTTTGGCATGTTCGTAAGCCGTCCCGTAGTCTCGTCGCGCAAGCGTACGTATCATTTCTGCCCTCTGTGCTCGACCAATAGTAAGTGTCTTCGCGGATGTCTAAAAACATAGTCACGTTGACCTTGGGACTGTGGCAGGGTACGTCGGTAATACTGTCGTATTCGGCCTCTGTGGGCATCCGCCAGGCTACGTCGGAGAAGGAAACTTTCCTAGATCCTCGCGTAGAGCCCCTATGCCCGCCATCTTTTTTGAAGGACGCTTTCCCTTCTACTCGAGCAAGATCCGTCAGGATCTCGTCGAAAGTTTTGTCCGATGCATCACCGATGCACCTTCCGTTCTCATAGGTTTGTCCTAGGTTACAGCGAAACCATAAAAGCCCGGTTTCGGAGTCTTGCAGAATTCCTGGTCCCGCTTCTGTCAAGCTCGACGTCGCCGCTGCAAAATATTCCGAGCACGTTTGATCCACCGTCTCGCTGCCGCACCCCGATATCGCCAATATTGAAAGAACTCCGGCGGCTGACGTTCTTAGGCGTTGAACCCAACTTTTGCACATAGTTATTTCCCCATAACTGCACGCTAAATAACGCAATTGGAAAAATTAAAGAGGTTTTTCCACTAAAAAAAGACCAATTAACGCACCCATTTGGTGCGTACGATATTTGTGCACAAAAAATACACAAAAAATTAACAAAACCCCTATCGAGTTGTGCTAAAAGGGATTAAGGTTTGGGGGCGGAAAGAAGCGGCACCTAGGAGATGTCGACTATGCAGATAGATAGAAACGAGCCAGATTTAGACGTCCGCCTTGTGAACATGCTTGCCTTGGTATTAGAAAGCGAAGACGAATTATTTGCCTTCTTCGCCTCCTCGCGATACTCCCTCCTCCTTTTAACAAAGGTTTTGTCGAAATCCTCCGCGCAGTCTGGACTATCGAAAGAAGAGTGCTTGCGGATTGGTCAAGACATGCGATCCCGCACCCACCGCCAAAATTTTATTGACGAGGCGATAAGGCGTGGTTTTTTCGCAAAGGAGCCATCACCCTCTGATCGTCGCCAAGTCGTAATAACCCCTACGGAAAAGACGATACGTCTTTTTAAAGAATGGGCGAGCGCGTACCACGAAATCCGCCGATCGGCTTTTGGCGGTGATTAAACGCTAGGCCGCGTTTTGGCTCTCTTCCGGCAGTCTCGCCTCGATAGGCTTCAATTCCAACTCGGCAAACAAAAGCGCTCCGTCTTCTAGCGGAGCGTTGCGAATCATTTTTTTATCTAAAGCGTAATTCTGCGTGTTGCGCCATGGATCTCTGTCTCCCTGTCGGGGCATTAGATTCATAGTGCGTTGCATGTATCCCGCTGAGAAGTCTTCGATCCAAGGTCGCAATTCCATATCCGCGTCCTCCGCTCTTAACCTTGGGGTGCATTGGCGAGCGCCGAGCTTATCCATGTGATTAATAACGCGGCAAGCGTATTCGGCGGTCAAATCTGCGCGTAAGGTCCACGATGCATTAATGTAGCCAAAGGTCTGTATCAGGTTGGGAATTTCGGCATACATCATGCCTTTATAAGAGACTGTATCTGCGAAATTCACGGATCGTCCGTCGACGGCGAAGGTGCTGCCCCCCATGACCTGCATATTTAGGCCAGTGGCCGTAATTACGATGTCCGCTTCCAGCGTATCTCCCGAGGTCACAGTTATGCCATCTGCGGTGAAGGTGTCGATCTGATCGGTGATCACCTGAGTTTTGCCCTTCTTTATAGATTTGAATAAATCGCCGTTTGGAATTAGGCACAGCCTTTGATCCCACGGGTTGTACTTGGGCGTAAAATGTTTCTTAACATCATAATCGGGCCCAAGCGCGTCGCTGACCATGCCAACTAGGGCCTTCTTCATTTTTGTCGGTTCTTTGCGCATGCGCTGATACATAAAGTGTTGCAATTGCGTATTTTTAAAACGAGTCAGCGCGTAAGCCATCGAATCGGGGAGCAGCTTGCGCAGGGTATTGGCGATTTTGTCTTGATCTGGTCGCGCGACTACGTAGGTCGGCGAGCGTTGCAGCATCGTCACGCTTGCAGCGTCATCTGCCATTGCCGGGACTAATGTCATAGCCGTGGCGCCGCTGCCAATAACCACCACCTTCTTGTTCTTATAGTCCAGATCTTTAGGCCAATGCTGCGGATGTATCACCATACCTTTGAAGGTGTCTAGGCCTTTGAAATCCGGTGTGTAGGGGGTGTCGTAGTTGTAGTAGCCACTGCACATCATCAAAAAATTACAGCGAAATTGCTGCGTTTCCCCTTTGTGATCGGTGGTAACAGTCCAGGTAGCATCACTGCTTGACCAATTTGCACTTAATACTTTGTGAGCGTGTCGAATGTGCTGGGCGAGTCCGTGCTCATCGATGGTTTCGGTTAAGTAGCTTTTTATAGAGGGACCGTCGGCGATCGATTTCGCCGCTGTCCAAGGCTTGAAGTTAAAACCAAGAGTATGCATGTCGCTGTCGGAACGGATGCCTGGATATTGGAATAAATCCCAAGTGCCACCGCTTTGCCCGCGAGATTCGAGGATAGTGAATGTTTTGTCAGGACACTCGGTCTGTAGATGACAGGCCGCTCCAATTCCAGAGATTCCTGCACCCACAATAACGACGTCAAAATTCTGCATGGTTTGTTCAAGCCCCCTAATTGAATTGAATAACGTATCTTTCAAAGATAGAAAATGTATCACAAGCGGCAGAGTCCGGTCACAGTATCGTTTTGTTCGTTAGTTTTCGATTAGCGTACGATCGGATTAAGCAACGAATTCCCCGCGCGCTTTTGACCTAAGCGTTTGCAAAAAAACACTGCGAGCTTTGAACCCTGTTGAGAACGCTCGCTAATGCAATAACATAATGTGAAGCAGGAGGGGTTATGAATTATCTAAGAGTCGGTAGCAGCGTGGTATATCTGTTGCTGTGCGCTGTTTTGTTGAGCAATTCTGCGCGCGCTGAAGTTACCCATAACGTTACAACCAGCCACGGTGTTGTTGAGGGATTAGACGAGCAAAGTATTGCCGCCTTTCGGGGTATCCCTTACGCGCAGGCCCCTATTGGTTCGTTGCGTTGGCAACCCCCGCGCTCAGCGTTGGCTTATAACGGGGTTCTCAAAGCACATAGGCACGGGCCGCGCTGTATGCAGCGCACCTTCGGTGAAAATCCACCCGTTGTCAGTGAAGATTGTTTGACGCTGAATGTTTGGTCGAAGGAACTAAAACCCGCCAAGCGGCCGGTTATGGTTTGGATCCATGGCGGTGGTTTTCGCAGTGGATCTGGGGAGATTCCTGGCGAGGTTATGGCGCGCCATGGAGTGGTGGTGGTGTCCTTTAATTATCGACTTGGTCCTATTGGCTTCTTTGCCCATCCTGCCTTGGATTCGGCCCCAGCAAGTTTTGGCCTCCTTGATATGGTCTTGGCGCTGAATTGGGTGCAAGAAAACATCAGTCAATTTGGTGGTGATCCCGAGAACGTGACTATATTTGGCGTCTCCGCGGGTGCGATGGCTGTAAACATGCTTATGGTCAATGCCGCTGCACAGGGTCTGTTTCACAAAGCCATCGCCCAGAGCGGCTATGGAACCTGGGCTTTGCCGCGAACGCAAAACGCACCTGCATCCGCAACACGGGGTATGGACCTCAAGCCACTGACGAGTGCGGAAGAATTGACCATGCGGATTGTAGAAAAGGTTAACCCTAATGCGATAACAGAAACTCAGCTCCGAGCATTGGATGGTTCGGCATTAATGCATGCGCTGCCAGGGTTTCAGCTGCCAATCGTTGATGGAGTTGGGCTGGTTGGGGAACCTGCGCTACTTACGCGGCAAGGCAAACAGCATGACGTGCCTTTTATCATGGGAGGCAGTAGTTTTGAGGGTACGGTTCAACCCGCTTCGGGCATCAGCTTGGAAGATTTTAAGACTTTCCATGAAAGCAACTGGAATATGGCTCGGCAACTATACGCCGAAGAATTCGCTGTAAGTGAAGAGTATGGTTTGAAGAAGATGTTTGGTGACAATCGCTATGTACTTGCGGCGCGGACCATGGTGCGGAGCATGGCGAATAGGGGCAATTCAGCTTGGATTTATTATGTTGATTTTGTACCTCAGAGTAGAGCAAAAGAATGGCCGGGCACCCCTCATGGGGTTGACGGTTACTATCTTTGGGCGGGTGAATCAACTGGGGACCCGCAAACCGCGGCCTTGTCGAGGCGGTTGCAAGATTATTGGGTAAATTTTGCGCGCAGTGGCAATCCTAATGGCGGTAATTTGGTCCAATGGCCTGCTTATGCCGAAAATCTAGATCAATGGCTCGTATTCGATGCAGAGGATCAAGTGCGTGCTGAGGTAATTGCGCCCAAGCTGGATTTCCTAGAGACCCACTATCACGCGCGAACCAGTGCCAGCAAGTGAGTAGCTTGCCGGCACAGTTCTCCTGACTTAAGCGATATCTTTAGCGAGTATTTCGGGCACCTCGATGTACTTAGCTCGCAAATATTCGCCTAACGATTTAGCTTGTTTGTCGATGCGGTGGTTTGAAGCCGCACCGGTACCCAGTACACCTTTAATATAAAAGTTCATAGCAAGCAGGTTAGGCATATCGTAGCGCTCGACCTCAAAGGCTCCGAAGTCTGGGACGAGGCGTTTGAACTCCTCGACGGTCAGGTATTCGTACAAAAAGCTGTACGATTCGTCCGTTAATGCCCACACACCGACGTTAGCGTTGCCACCCTTGTCGCCCGAACGAGTGCCAAATAGTCGTCCAAAGGGAATACGTTGAGTAGGCCCCGTCGGTGCTGGCTTAATGCTCGCTGGGTGTTGTTGGTAGTAAATATCCTCGAGGCCCAAGCGCTGGGTAGGCAGCACCTCTATCGATTTGCCCCCAATATGCACGTGTTCGGTTATTTTTTGACTGTCTATTAAAGCAGGCCAATGGTAAATCGCCGGCCCGCCACTGAATCCTGCTGCACCCCGGCCAGTATTTCCGGGTATGCCTGCGAGGCCCAACTCGGTCACCTTAGCGGCGAACATGCGCCCGAATTTGCTGGGGTCGGAGTGAGTAATAGTGATGCGCAGCGCGGCATGTGCCACCTCGTTGCTGTCAGGATCGTCGTGGTCGCTGCGAATGAGTTGTACGTCGACATCATCGAATTGGTCACGCCCGCCTAAATTGTGAAAAACAGCGTCTAGATAGCGCTCTGCTTTTTCTTCGATATCCAGACCCGTTAGCAGAGTCTCCATCGACTGTTTGTATGGGCCACGAGTATTGAAGCAAACCTTATGAGTGGGCGGAGGTGTGCTGCCGCGACAATTGCTGACGTAAACTCGATCTTCCCCCGCCTGAGCGATCTGTAAGGTATCGAAATGTGCGATTACATCTGGGTTGTAATAGGCGGGCGTAGAAATCTCATACAATAACTGAGCTTTTACTGTGCCTTCCGAAATCAAGCCGCCGGTGCCCGGATGTTTAGTGACAGTGAAGCTGCCGTCGGCCTCAATCTCAGCTATTGGATAGCCGACATCTCTAAAGCTCGGCACTTCCTCAAAGAAGGCATAATTGCCACCACAACACTGAGCGCCACACTCGATGATGTGCCCCGCAGTAAGGGCTCCAGCTAGCGCGTCATAGTCGTTGCGCTGCCAGTTAAATTTCCAAGCGGCCGGACCGATGACCACTGCCGCGTCCGTTACTCGTGGACAAATGACAATGTCGGCGCCTTGGTCCAATGCCTCTTTGATGCCCCATCCGCCGAGGTAAGCATTTGACGTTAGCGCTTGTTGGGTGCTGTCCTGCAAGTCAACTTGGGTATCTAAATTCGTGAACTTTTCGCCCTTGTTCTGCAGAGTCTCGAGGTCAGGCAGTAAGTTATCGCCGTCAATGTATGCAACTTTAGCGTCGACGCCCAGTTCAGTGAGAATTTTCTCAACTTCGTCCGCCATGCCCTTAGGATTTAGACCGCCTGCGTTGGTGACAATTTTTATGTTGCGTGCTTTACAGTCTGTTGCGACATCTTTGAGTTGCTTTAAAAAAGTTCCAACATATCCCATATGCTCGCCGCGGGATTGTTGCTGGTTGTAAAGGATCGACATCGTCAATTCAGCCAGATAATCGCCAGTGAGCACATCAACAGGACCACCATCGATCATCTCTCGTGCGGCAGCTAACCGGTCACCGTAAAACCCGCTGCAATTTCCGATTCGTATTACGTCCGTCATGATCTCCTCCGATTCCACGTATGCGTGGTTCTACTCCTGAACCCAGGATGGTTTGCGTTTTTCGCGGAATGAAGCCATGCCTTCGGCACCCTCCTCGGACCGAAACATGCGTGCACTCCACTTGGCGGTTTCTTCAAAACCGTCGGCGAGCGATAGCTGTGGCACTCGTCGCACGAGTTTTTTACATTCTTGCACGGCGATTGGGCCGCCCAGATTGATCATGTCTATTTCTTCTTGTACCGCGGCATGTAAATCGTCATCGCTCACCGCTCGGTGGGCCAGGCCCATCGCCACCGCTTGATGCCCATCAAAACGTTCGCCGGTTAAAAACAACTTCATGCCGTGATGAGTACCGAGCTTGGGTAGACATACAACAGAAATAATTGCGGGAATAACGCCAATACGCACCTCGCTAAAGCTGAACTGCACATCTTCGCGGGTCACAACGATGTCAGAAGCGCCAACTAGGCCAAGACCGCCGGCAAAGGCCGCACCGTTGATTGCGGCGATGACGGGTTTCGGGCTGTCTATAATCGTCGTGAGCACATCGGCGTAGGGCACGGCGCGGTCGGATCCCTCAGATAACTGTCCTGGAGGGCTTTTTAGATCTGCACCAGCACAAAAGGCAGGGCCGTTGCCAGTAATGACAATACTGCGCACGCTGTCGTCGGCGTTGGCGGCCATCAAGTGATCGTACAATTCAGTCACCAACATGGAGGACAGTGCATTGCGATTTTCCGGCCGATTAAGCGTTATCCAGGCGGCACCTTGCTTGATTTCATAAAGTGTTGCTTCAGTTGTTGCCATGGGTGGATTCCTTACTCTTCAGCCATCGAGACCAGTAATTGGCCATTATCGACCTGATCACCAACAGCCACATGGATTGTTTCGATTACGCCGTCGCGGGGCGCGGTAATGCGGTGTTCCATCTTCATGGCCTCCATAATGAGCAGTAGATCGCCCTTGGCGACGGCCGCGCCAGCAGCAACTTCGGTGGCTAGAACTGAGCCCGGCATTGGGGCGGTTAGGCCGCCAGTGTTAGCATCCAGACTCGTGTCTGGAAAGCGCGCCTGCTGCTTTAGCACTAGATCGCCAGCGATGCTATGCACAAGCCAATTGTTTCCGTCGGCTTTAACGGTGAACTGCAAACGACGACCATTATTGTCTAGGTCTACGATGCCAGCCCCGCAATTATAAGCCTCGATGATGTGTTCTTGATCATCACAGAGCAGGCGAAAGCGACCGTCCCGATGCAGTCGATAGGCCAAATCGATGCTGTCGTCGCCGCATTTGAAGCTCAAAGGTTCCATTGGCATAGTTGAGTTGCGCCAGCCGCTGGGCAGGCTGCGCAAAACCTTGGCGTTATTGCGTTGTTGCGCTTGAGATTCCATAGCGACCGCAATAGCGGCTTCAACGAGTTCTTGGCGTGAGACTTCGCGCGTGCGGTTCGGCTCGACACGTTCAATAAAGTCCGTTGTGGTATCGCCAGCAAGAAACTCACTGGTCCGCAGCGTCGCAACCAGGAAGTCACGATTAGTACGCAGCCCCTGAATCTCTGTAGTCTCAAGTACGCGTGCCAAGCGCCCGGCAGCTTCTCGGCGGGTAGCTGCGTGGACGATGACCTTTGCAATCATTGGGTCGAATTGCGTGCTGATTTCGCTGCCTGTTTCGACGCCTGAGTCGAAACGCGCCTTGCCTACTGTCGACGGCGTCCAAGCCAGTACTGGGCCGGGTGAGGGCAAAAAACCCTTTGCCGGGTCCTCGGCGTAAAGGCGCGCCTCAATGGCGTGACCATTAATACTCAGATCCTCCTGAGTAAAAGACAATGTTTCGCCTTCAGCGACACGAATCTGCTCACGCACCAGGTCCTTGCCTATAATCTCCTCGGTTATCGGATGCTCGACTTGAAGGCGTGCGTTTACCTCGAGGAAGTAAAAGTCGTCGCCACTGAGCAAAAACTCCACTGTCCCAGCAGATGAATAGCCTAGTTTTTTGGCGGCGGCGATCGCAGCGTCGCCCATGCGGGCGCGAATTGCGTCTGTAACAGCCGGTGAGGGTGCCTCTTCGATTATTTTTTGGTGGCGGCGCTGAATCGAACATTCGCGCTCGTAGCAATGCACTAAATTGCCGTGTGTGTCGCCAAGGATTTGGATCTCTACGTGACGCGACACGGCCAGCCATTTTTCTAAGAATACAGTGTCGTCGCCAAACGAGCTCCCGGCCTCTCGCTTGGCACCCTCTACTGCCGCCTGAAGATCTGCTTCCTGCTCGACCACCCGCATGCCGCGGCCGCCACCGCCTGCGGAGGCTTTGACCAACACGGGATAACCTATTTCTTTTGCGGCAGCGGTTATGTCGGTGTCTGCAGAAATTTCGATACCGGGCAGAATAGGGACGCCAGCCTCATCCATTAACCGTTTGGCGGACAATTTGTCCCCCATCAGCCCTATTACTTCGGGCGTCGGTCCTAGCCATTTAATGCCTGCATCAATAACAGCCTGAGCGAAACCTTCGTTTTCCGACAAAAACCCGTAGCCTGGATGGATGGCGTCGGCGCCGCTGCGCTTGCAGGCGGCCAGGACCTTATCGACGTCCAAGTAGGTTTCTGCAGTTGTGCGACCATCCAGCGCAACAGCACTGTCTGCTTCCGTCACGAATGGTGCTTGGGCGTCGCCGTCGGCGTAGATCGCGACCGTGCTTATTCCCATGTCGTGAGCCGTGCGAATGATGCGCCGCGCTATCTCCCCGCGGTTAGCGATCAGCAAGCGTGTGATAGGTGTGATTACATGCGCCATGTGCCGTACTCCTTGGTGCCCTTAACGCTGTTGTTGTGGCAAGCCGACAACGACATTGCGATAACATTACGGGTGTCTCGAGGGTCAATCATGCCGTCGTCAGACACTCTTGATGTGGCGTATAAACCCTTAGACCGTTCCTCGGCCCAGTGTTCAGCGAATGCAGCACGTTGGGCATCGGCTTCCTCGTCGAATTCGATGCCACGCCGCTCCGCCGCGCCGCGACCGACAATGGTCATAACGCCGGCCATAACGGATGGGCCCATGACTGCAATTTTCGAAAACGGCCATATGTAGGTGAACTTGGTGCCGAATGCGCGGCCGCTCATGCCGTAATTTCCTGCACCGTACGACGCGCCAACGATAACGGTGATGTGTGGCACCGTCGAATTGGATACGGCATTCACCATCTTGGAGCCATTCTTGGTGATGCCGCCCTGTTCAAAATCGGTGCCGACGATAAAGCCGGTGATGTTGTGTAGAAACAGGATCGGCACGTCGACTTGGTTACACAGTTGAATGAACTGCGCTGCTTTTTCAGCCGCTTCAGAAAATAAAGCGCCGTTGTTGCC
>ERZ802819.72-NODE-72-length-59730-cov-12.4778_pt1 | contig 59730 bp, 53 predicted proteins | sample MGYA00345647_ERZ802819 | MGnify/ENA primary metagenome ERZ802819 (study PRJEB30503, sample SAMEA104212355) | marine metagenome | biome: Westerlies Biome; feature: [SRF] surface water layer (ENVO:00010504) within the epipelagic zone...; material: water (ENVO:00002006)...
CGGCGCACCTGAAATTGACAGTGACGTTAAGGCATTAATCACAGATGATAGTTGCGCTATCTTAAAATCTTTTTGTGATATTGTTGATAAGACGCCTTTGGATGCTGACGCCTTTCAAAGTTTTATGAATAGCTGGCTTGCGGAAAAAGGCCTAAAAATGAAAGATTTAGGAATCCCGCTTAGAATTGTATTAACTGGAAATAAATCTGCGCCGGCACTATTTGATCTTATACACTCTTTGGGTTTCGACGAGGTGAAATATCGCATTGATCAGATTTGCAATTAGAGTGCTATTGTGGATATAATAGGCTCAAAATATCAATATTATAAAATACTGTAAATTGGCTAATCTAAAAAGCAGTCATATTTGAACTGGGGAAAAAAATGAATAAGTTGCAGCATGACAATCATACCATGACATTGACAGATGATTTAACGGGCGAATCCGTTAAACTCCCGGTGATGAAGGGAACCATTGGCCCAGATGTTATTGACGTACGCGGACTTTACGGAGCAGCCAATAAATTTACCTTTGACCCTGGATACGGTGCAACAGGCTCTTGTATATCTGGGCTTACCTATATCGATGGTGATGAGGGCGTTCTTCTTCATCGCGGCTATTCTATTGAAGACCTTGCAGAAAAATCGGATTTCTTAGAAGTTGCGTATCTTCTTTTAAATGGAGAGTTACCAAACGGAACTGAAAAAGATGAGTTCGTAAATGCAATAACCCATCACACGATGGTGCATGAACAAATATCTACTTTTTTCAGGGGATTTCGCAGGGATGCGCACCCAATGGCAATATTATGCGGTGTAACAGGCGCGCTATCTGCGTTCTATCATGATTCAACAGATATTCAAGACCCGCATCAACGGATGATCGCATCTCGCAGGCTTATCGCAAAAATGCCTACTCTCGCCGCGATGGCTTATAAATATTCAATTGGCCAACCATTTAATTATCCAAAGAATGAGCTGAGTTATTCTGAGAATTTCCTTCAAATGTGTTTCTCTGTCCCAGCAGAAGATTACATTCCAGATCCTATTATAGCAGACGCTATGGATAAAATATTAATCTTACATGCAGACCATGAGCAAAATGCATCTACATCTACGGTACGGCTTGCTGGTTCTTCTGGTGCTAATCCGTTTGCCTGTATCGCAGCTGGTATTGCCTCTTTATGGGGTCCTGCTCATGGTGGCGCAAATGAAGCTGTTCTTAATATGCTTCAGGAAATTGGGGATAAGTCGAATATTGCAGAATATGTAAACCGCGCTCGTGACAAGGATGATCCATTCCGCTTATTCGGGTTTGGTCATAGGGTTTACAAAAATTTTGACCCACGCGCTAAGGTAATGAGACAGTCCTGCCATGATGTATTAAACAAACTTGGCATTGATGATCCGCTTTTAGAGCTAGCTATGGAATTAGAAAATATAGCCCTTAATGATCAATATTTTATTGATAAGAAACTATACCCTAATGTTGATTTCTATTCTGGTATTATTCTAAAGGCGATGGGGTTCCCGACATCTATGTTTACCGTTCTTTTTGCCGTTGCCAGAACAGTTGGCTGGATTTCACAATGGAAAGAAATGATAGAAGACCCGATGCAACGTATTGGAAGGCCAAGACAGCTTTATACAGGCCCAGAAATGCGCTCTTTTCCGTCCATGACTGATAGAAAATAGGTTCACACTAACTCTGTGATATTTATAGCCTTTGCAAGGGCATTCTCGAAATTATCTTCGCAACCAACAAGGATATGATGCAATCTTTGTGCGTGTTGTATCATTTTGTGTTGCTGCGAAGAGATATCATCATAAATCTGAACCAATGCAGATGAAAGATTATCCGGTGTTTGTTTCGACTGAAGAAAGCAAGAATATATCTCTGTTTGCAATAGGATATTAGGTAGGATTGGGTCTTTTAGCTTAGTCAAAGACTTCGTTAGCATAAAATTTATAGGATTTGTTTTATAGCAGGTTACGGCGGGGATGGCGTGTAAGCCAAGTTGCAACGTAGCTGTACCAGAGACGCAAATTGCTGCCGTTATGTCTAATAAACAATTATCAAAAGCATCTACGCCTACAACAATCTCTGCGTTCAATTGGTGGTTTTTAAGGTGACGGCGAACATCTTTTTCAAGATTAGATGTCGTCGGCAAAATAAACTGGCATTCCGGAAATCGGGCTGAGAACAACTCTGCTGCATTTAAAATATCGGGAAGGTTATCTGCAATTTCCCTTGTTCTGCTACCTGATAATAGCCCGATTAAGTTTGAGCGCTTCTTGCTATTATCATCTAACGCTTCAGATTGAATAGACAGATACCCATAAGGGTGCCCTACAAAAACGGCATCTGTTTTCTCTGGATTAAAATAAGATGGCTCAAACGGGAATAGGCATAGAATTTTATCAAACGCAGTCTCAAATTTTCTGGCTCGCCATGGCCCCCATGCCCACACAGTGGGAGCGACGAGCTGGATAATTGGGACGTGCCATCCTGCTTTGTCCATTTCAACGCGCAGAAGCATCGCAAATTTTAGCGCAAATTGTTTAGTATCAATTGTAAAAATTGCCTTTGGCCGCGCCACCATTATCTGAGCAATCTGTTCTTTTGCTATTTTCAATAGGCGGTTATAGGAAGTAACAGCATCAAGGATTCCAATCACAGACAAACTCGACATTGGAATGCTGGTTTCAAGACCTTGCTGTTGCATCTGCTCGCCGCCAATACCAATCCAATTTATCGGCTTATTTATATCTGAGTGAACTGCACGCATTAGGTGTCCAGCTAGCAAATCTGCAGATGTATCCCCGGCAAGAATGTAAAAGCAATTACCCCTCATAATCTACAGCATATAGGCTAATCCCTGCTTGCATTGCAGCAGATTCAATGTCATTTAAGCCAACTGAAAGTTTGCAGTTTTCGGCGTGCAAACATGCGATTTTAATATTACTTGCCTGCAATATTTTTATTGTTTCGAGGCCAAAAACTGGTAAATCGAGTTCCAAAGATTGATTCAGTTTTGCCATTTTAATGAAAATTGCAGGTGAATTATCCGGATTTATCATTCCAGATGCCCTTTTTATCATCGCGTCCGTGCCTTCTGTCGCTTCAATGGCAATAAATCTACCAGACTGAACAATTACCGCCTGCCCTATGTCAAACTGGCTTGATTGCGCCAAATAGCTAATCCCGATTTGGATATCATCTGCTATTCTGCCCTCTGGTATCGACCCCAAGACATAGCCCGCTGGAAGACACTCTCTTGGTCTTATTTTATCTTGAGGAACAACAATAAACCCCTCTTCTTCAAAAAATTTTGAAACAGATTCTAACAGAACATTATCTCCTAATTTAATGTGTTGCGCTAATATTTTTAACGCGGAAAAATCAGGATTGATTTTGAAAAGCGACAGATTTCTAATTTTCCCTGATAATACAATTTCCGTACAGCCCGCATCTGCTAGATATTTAGAAATTTTCTCCAACTGACCAATTTTTAATTCTATATGTTCAAACTCGCTGTAATCTGCATCTGCCTCTCCATATAGCTTAATAATAAAAACAGAAACATGCTGCTTAGATAGTATTTTTGCTATTGTTAGAGGCTCCCTTCCTGCACCACAAATCAGGCCATATTTACGAGATAATTTGGCTACCTCTGACATTTACGCTTCCGTTACAATATCTTTGGCTTTGTTCTGCATGCAAATAGGGCGCTTATCTCTCATACTGATGAATTCCAACATATTCCAAGCAGGGCTCTCAGTATTGGTTACTATTTTTCTAGCCTCTATTAATCTCGATCCAAAATCACCACCTTGATTAAATACCCTTTTATATACAGCTCTGATTTCCGATATCTCAGCTTTAGAAATTTTCTGCCTCTCAAGACCAATTGTATTTACGCGCCGTAATCTGCATGGCATTCCATCTGCTATTGAATAAGGAATAATATCCTCAGTTACTTTAGCCATAGCGCCTATCATAGCTATATCGCCAATTCTTACAAATTGTTGCACCGCAGAATAAGCGCCCATATAACAATTATTGCCTAATGTAACATGCCCTCCCAAGGCAACTCCATTTGCTAGGATATTATTGCTTCCGAGTTTACAATCATGGGCAACATGACAATCGGCAAGAATAAAATTATTATCTCCAATAACTGTTTTCATTCCACCAATTTTTGTACCACGATGAATAGAAACTTTTTCACGAATAATATTGCCCTCTCCAATTACCAAAGATGCAGGCTCTCCTTTAAATAAATTATGCTGAGCAGGTGTCCCTATCACTGAAAATTGAAAAATCTGAGTTTTTCTTCCTATCGCTGTTGGCCCTTCAACCACAACATGGGAGTGTAAACACACATCATCATGTAAGATTACATCTTCACCAATTACACAATAAGCCCCAATTTTTACATTGTTTCCAATCTGGGCTTTTTTATCAATAATTGCGGTTGGGTGGATAGCTGGCGACATTATACGTCCTATTTAATGATTAACTTATTTTATAAGATTATTGACTTGCTGATACAACCATCGCGGATAATTCTGCCTCAGCCATTTTGACCCCGTTAACTTCGGCTACCCCTTTGAATTTTTGCAATGGCCCTTTGCCACCTGTCCTTTCAATTTTCAGATATAGCATATCTCCTGGTCGAACAGGGTTTCTAAACTTTGCCTTATCTACAGTTGTTAAGAAAAATAACTTCCCTTCTGTTTCACCAGGCATGGCACGCACAAACATACAGCTAGCGACCTGCGCAAAGGCCTCTATAATCAACACCCCTGGCATAACAGGATTACCTGGAAAATGACCTGCAAAATAAGGCTCCCCTCCACTTACCGCCTTTATCCCAACAGCTGATTGCCCAACCACAATATCTGTAACCTTGTCGATAAGAAGAAACGGGGGACGATGTGGTATTGCAGCTTCTATATCACGATAATCCATTTCGAATATTTCAGACATAATTTTATCCTTCATCTTTTTTTTAGGTTTGGCTAATCGGCGAAGTTGTGCCTGCTCTCGCCAGTAATTCTTGGCAATTATTGCCGGAAAACCTGCATATACATCTGCTGTAGTTATAGATTTTGTTACGCCAGAGCGAGATAAAATAACAGTACCTGATACAATTTTCACATGGTCTGCTATACCTGCCTGACCACCAATAATACAATTTTCGCCTATAATGCTACTGCCAGCTATCCCAGCCTGAGCTAATATAATTGACTTCCTACCAATCTGTACATTATGGGCAATATGAACCATATTATCAATCATAACCAAATCTGCAATGCGTGTATCCTGAATGGTTCCTCTATCAATACAACAATGCGCGCCAATACTTGTTCTGCGTCCAATAATCACACGCCCAAGATGGGGAATCTTTTGAATATCATTTTCATGTGACTCAAACCCAAACCCTGCTTTTCCAATAACAGAATGTTGCCCTACTGATGAGCCGCCATCAATAATTGTCTTCTCAAGCGTTACATAGTCACCGATTTGACAATCTTCTCCGATTTTTACAGATGGAGCACAGTTAACCCCAGCGCCAAGACTGCTACCCCTGCCAATAGCCACACCAGCAGCTATGCAACAAAACGGCCCGATGGTTACGTCTTGTGCAATATTTGCGCTTTTATCTATCTGCGCTGTTGGATGGATACTACCCGAATTAGTTCCCTGTTCTGGATAGATAATGGAGCAGGCTTGGGCGAACAAATATCTTGGATTTTGTGATACCAAAATTACCTCGGCACCAGATAAAATAGTCTCTCCAAATTCTTCTAACAATTCATGCGTGCAAATCAATGCATATCCATGCGCAGATTTAAGCTCTTGTATTAGTTGCTTATTAATTGCAAAAACTAAAAACTCTGATGCTGCTTGGTCTAATGCCCCAACATCTTTAACCGTAAAATCAGGACTACCTTTGCGCAGAAAACAGTTGCCTAATTCTATTATTCTAGCGACTGATACAGGTTCTGGTTCTGGAAAAAAACTACGGTCAATCGTCACAAAGTTACTCTTCTTGTATTTCTAATCGAGCGTTTTTCGTACGCTCGTTAAGCTGGGTAATTACAGCTTCAGTGATATCTAAATCCTGCCTAAACACCAAAGCTGAACTCTTATTAATCACAACATCTAATTTTTGACTGCCGGCAATTTCTGCAACAATCTCAGCCGCCAGAGCTCTTATCTCGTCTTGAGCTTCTTGAAATGCCTTATCAATTGCCTGACGTTTAAACTGAATCTCTTTCTGAATTGAGGCTACCTCATTTTGAAACTGAGCCACCTCCGCTCTATATGCTTCTTCAGACAAAAGGGTTCTTTTTGATTGCAAATCTTTTTCTATCTGTAGCAGGCTGGCTTCACGCGTAGCAAAGTCATTTTGAAACTCTTCCCGCTTTTCATCTAGCAATGCGCGCACGCGCTCAGTGGCCTTTGCGTCTCTCAAAACTTTATCGATATTTACAACAGCAATTCTTTCAAGCTTAAAACTATCTTGAATCTCTGAGGCGGCGTTTTCTTGCGCATACACACTAAAGGTTGATAGGGAAAAAAAACAAATAGCGCCCAGTATAACGTTCAAAAAGCGAGATTGAATATTTATCATATCCAATAAATTCCTTTCCGTTGTTTCATCAAATGCAGTTTATGACGTTTATAGCCTCGTGCCAATTGTAAATTGGAACTCTCTTAAATCATCATAGGGTTGTTTTGAAATTGGATCAGCCCAGTAAAATGATAAGGGCCCAATTGCCGTATCCCATAATATACCAAAACCGATTGATTGTCTCATGCTGTCATCTTCAGCACCATCGACACCTGTTGGAAAATCAGTGCCCCATGCAGAACCATAATCTGCAAACAGCGTCCAACGCATTCCTAAATCAGGATTTAAGCCCGCATTTGAGATTACATCGAAGCTTCCTGCATAATATTGATTGCCGCCGACCGCACCATCGCTTGATGAATCCCGTGGACCAATGCCGCTGCCATCAAATCCACGTACTTTATTACCACCAAGTAAGAAGCGGTTAGACTGCGTTACATCGTCACCAAGTCCAGATACATGGCCTGTTTCCAAGCGTGCCCCAAGAACAAACCTCTCAAACGAAATGGGTTTATAATACGCACCTCGCAAAACCGTTTGCAGATAGGTTACATCTCCGCCAATTCCAGAGAATGTCTCAGAAATTTCGGCAAAATACCCATCAGATGGATCGAATCTGTTATCACGCTTTTCAATTCCTAGCCTGTAACTAACAGCAGAGCTAAGGAGTTTTTCGCCGTTCTCACCTGTTGACGAAGAAGAAGAGGAAGAAGTCTCGTCCGTTTTACTCTCAATCAGATTATAAGCTAAACGGTGATAAATATCATTGGCAGCCCTAAACCCAAGTCCAAACCCAACACCTCGCTTATCAACCGTAACAGACGTGCCTTCTGTTTTATTCTGGAAAATATTGGTTGATGCAGACAGGTTTCTATTCAGAAAGAAGGGTTCCGTGAGAGATAAATTAAAATTCGACTTGGAGTTTGATACCTTGGCGCCAAAACTCACTGCTCTTCCAGTACCTAAAAAGTTTTTCTCATCAATTCCGAGCGACACAGATGATTTATCAATACTAGAGTAACCAACACCAAAACTAAGACTCCCCGTAGACTGTTCTTCTACATCTATCTCAATAATCGTCTGATCAGAACTGGTGCCTGGTCGGGACTTAACAGAAACATCGCTAAAGAAGCCAAGATTTCGGATATTTCTAATAGATTTTTGAAGTTTTACCTGATTATAAGCATCTCCCTCCACCAGCTGCATCTCTCTTCTGACAACAAAATCAGCTGTTCGGGAGTTATCAATAATTTCAATGCGCTCTACATAATTTTTTCGGGCCTGATCAATTATAATGCTAACATCTAACGTTGCATTTTCAGAATTTGTGACAACATCAGGCGTTACATTTACGAATGCATAGCCTAAGTCACCTAGCTTGTTTGTGACTGCAAGTAGGCTTTCTTCTAACTTTCGAATATCGTAACGCTCACCATTTTCAATCGTAATTTCAGGCAGAAGCACATCCCCGCTCACACCCTCAATTTCAGACAAAACATTTATCTTATCGAAGTGGTATATAGCCCCCTCTTCCAATATAAACGAAATAGCAAAACCAGATCTATCTGGAAGCAATCCTCCGCGGGCCCTTTTGACATTAATATCAGCATATCCTCTTGCTTGATAAAATTGACGAAGCAAGCGAATGTCATAATTAAGCCTGTTTTCATCATATTTGTCTGACGCCGTCAGAAACGCCCACCATCGTTTTTCTCTACTGGCAATAACTTGTTTTAACTTTCGATCCGAAAAACGCGCATTCCCTTCAAACTGGATAGAGCTAATTTTAATCAACGGACCTTCATCTACCTCAAAGACGAGGTCAACTCGATTATTATCCAACTTTATAATAACAGGTTCCACTGATGCTCCGTACCGCCCAGATAACTCATAGATTTGAAGTAACTTCTGCATTCCATCAATAGCGACTTTTTTTGTATAAACGCGCCTTGGTTGAATACCGAGCTGAGCAATTAATATATTAGTCTCTAAAACATCATTTCCTTCCACTGTAACTCGATTAATGATCGGGTTTTCAGTGACAAATATTTTTATCAGACCATTTTCATTTGAAATATCAACATCACTAAATAAGCTCGTAGCGAATAATCTGTCTATGGCGCTGTCTAATGCAGATGTTGATATATCGTCGCCAATGTCAACCGGAAGATAGGACCTAATTGTTCCTTCAGAAACGCGCTGATTGCCGCTTACAGAGATATCAGTGATTTTCTGAGCGAATGCTTGCGAGCCCATCATCAAGCAAATTAAGAGAATTATTGAAAGAATGCCACTTTTTGATAAAAGCTGTTTAAATCCAGTCATAATAAAAAAAATCCTTCTCAAAATACATTTTGCCAAATCAATCTTGCACAAAACAGTCCACTTTTCGTATCTTGTGATGATATTTAGGTGAATACGCCTCTTATGATATCATAAATCGTAACAAACAGCATTAAAGATAGCAAAAATGCTATTCCGCCTCGCATGAGAATATTTTGCCACGCTATAGGGAGCGGCTTGCCTATGATTGCCTCAATTATAAAAAAAGTAAGATGTCCCCCATCAAGCGCCGGTATCGGGAGCAGATTTACCAATCCAAGATTTATAGATATCAAAGCAATGAAAAAAACTAGGCTTGTTACACCTTGCAAGGCCGCATCTCTGGAGAATTGAGCAATTCGAACAGGGCCTCCGATCTCGCCCATCTGTGCATTACCCGTAATAAGCCTTGAAATTCCCCTTACCATCCCAACAGTGATTGACCAGCATTCCAGAGCAGACTCGCTTATTGCTTCTGATATTCCAAGGCGTCTGAACTCACCCGCAGGAGAGCGGATTCCAAGCTGCCCTGCATAAATATCAAGCTTTTCAAGATATATCGAATCTGGAACCGCTGTTACATCAATAATCATACCAGACCTGTCAATCATCATATCGATAGGCTTATCAGGGGATTCGAATATAAATACTCTAAAATCATTAAAATCTGAAACGCGGTTTTGATTGATTTTCAGCACCAAATCATTGGCTTGTAGGCCAGCACGCTCTGCTGCACTCCCAGGTAAAACCTCATCAATTATCGGCGGAACAAATAATTTTCCAGCGCCCATATAAAGACCAATAAACAAAATAAAAGCTAAGATAAAATTAGCAATTGGTCCTGCTGCAACAATAGCAATTCTGGAGAATAGAGAGGCGCCTGCAAAACTATTAGGTGTGTTTTTTGCCTCATCAGAAGCCCCGCTTGCCGCATTTTCATCTCCCCTCATTTTGACATATCCGCCAAGGGGAATCCATGCAAAGCGCCACCTAGTGCCATGCCGGTCATTCCACCCAAATATCTCTTTGCCAAATCCTATGGAAAAGACATCTACGATAACGCCCGTTTTTCTGGCTACCCAAAAATGACCTAACTCATGAATAAAAACGATAGGCGTTAAAACCAGAATAAAAGACAAGATTATTTCAAAAAATCCGAAAGAAGGCATATAAAATCTTTAACTCAATAGTGAAAATAGATTTGTGTTATAATGATAACACAATAGAGCGGGCAATATCGCGTGCAAAACTATCATAGTCAATAACAGACTGATAGTCATCCAGACTTCTAATCTCTATCATATTTACGGTTTTGGTGCATAATGAATAGATATCACCAAATGCTAATTTATTCTCTAAATATAGGCTTACCGCTATCTCGTTTGCGGCATTTAGCGCGGCCGCATAGCATGGCTCCTCGCCAATTAATTGATGCGCTAAGTTATAACAGGGGAATTGCTCATGGTTTATTTCCATAAATTCCAAGCCAGAAATCTTTGTTAAATCGAGTTTTTCTGTCTGGATTTTTAATCGTTCAGGCCAGCCTAATGCATGTGATATGGGCACTTTCATATCAGCTGGTGCCATATGAGAAATAATAGTCTCATCCTTAAACGTTACGAAACCATGAATGATAGATTGTGGATGAATAACGGCTGACACCTTCTCGCGTCCTATACCAAAAAGCCAAGCTGCTTCGATAGATTCCAGCCCTTTATTCATCATTGTAGCGCTATCAATGCTTATTTTTGCGCCCATATTCCAAGTCGGATGCTTTAACGCTTTAGCTGGCGCAATATCATGCATCTCTTCTCTTGTCATAGCCAAAAATGGCCCGCCAGAAGCCGTTAATGTTATATGTTCAACATCGCCCCAATGATGACCCATCATACATTGATAAATAGCATTATGCTCAGAATCTATAGGCAGAATATTAACCTCTTTTTCCTTAGCAAGCGGCATAAGCAAATGCCCACCTGCCACAAGAGCCTCTTTATTAGCAATAGCAATGTCTGTCCCAACGCTTATGGCTTTAAAGATAGGTTTGAAGCCTGCAAACCCAGAAATAGCCGCCACAAGAATATCTGTTTTTTGTGAGGCCAGAAAATCAAGTCCCTCTTCTCCGATGAGAATTTCAATTTCAAGGTGGGCTAATCGCGTTTCTAAATCAGACACCAAGGTCAAATCAGATAACACAACAAATTTAGGCCTAAATTCAATAGCCAATTTTGCCAACAAGGACACATTTGAGTGTGCAGTAATACCAATTATCTGAAATTTATCGGGGTTTTCTCTTACAATTTGTAGGGTGCTCGCCCCCACAGAGCCAGTTGCTCCCAGCACAGTAACTAATTTTTTCATTGAAAAAATAATCCTTGGGCGGGTGACAGGGCAAATAATGGGATAACATATAAATATCCATCGAACCTATCCATAAATCCGCCATGCCCTGGTATTATTTTAGCACTATCCTTGGCATTAACAGATCTCTTAAAAAAAGATTCCGTAATATCGCCAGCTTGAGCTAATACCGCAACGGCCAAGGTCAGAAAAACAAGTTCTTGTGTTATTGCAATATTAAGAAAATAACACATGCCCAACCCTGCGACTAATCCGCCAACAAGGCCCCCAATAGCACCTGAAATTGTTTTAGCGGGGCTAACTACTGGCATAAGCTTTGCCCCCCCTAAAAAGCGACCAACTATATAAGCGCCAATATCAACTGAAATAACTGTTACGATAATATAGGCCATCACCTCTTGGAAAAATGGGAAATGCCATAATTTTCCGATGCTATATAGCAGCAATGCTAGTATCAGTCCCATCGCGCTCGTTTGGTAGGGGAAAAACCGAAAAAGAATGATGGCTGTCAAGACAAGGTAGAGTAATTGGTACAGCGGCTCGACCGAAAAAAGTGTGGTTAATCCAAAACAACAGATTAATCCGATTAACGCAAATCTTGAGGCTGAATTCTTGGTAATAAGAAAACAATATTCAAAAACCATTACAATCCCACACAAAAAAACGATGATTTGAGAGAATGGTTTTCCAGCAAAAAAAATAGCTAACAGGGGCAACAGTAACGTCATGCCCGTCATACGTCGACTAATATCAGGAAGCTTATCTCTCATTAACTATTTTTTTCGCTCTTTATTTCTGTTGGGGCTGGCTGTTCGCTAATTTCAGTCGTTTTCTCATTTACACTTCCACCAAACCGCCTGACACGTGAATTCCAATCTTTGATAGCGCTCTGTAGTTGAGGTACATCAAAATCTGGCCAGTAGCTATCTGAGAAATATAATTCCGCATAGGCGCAATCCCAAATCAAGAAATTAGAAATTCGTTTCTCTTTGCCAGTGCGTATCAACATATCAACGGGAGGCAAAAAAGAAGTCATTAACTTGGATTTAAACCTCTCTAGAACCTCATCTGAAAATAAGTCTGGATTTTCTTCATCAAATTTAGAGGCAGCATTTACAATGTCCTGAAGCCCCCCATAATTCACCGCAATGGTGAGAGTCATGGAACCATTATGTTCAGTTTGGGTTTCGGCAGTTGTGAAAAGCGATTGCAAATCCTCTGGAAATGGGGTGACATCTCCAATGATTCTTAATTTGATATTTTCTGACATCAAATTTGGCATTTCCTGTTTCAAATAGCGCCTCATTAATCCAAAAAGTGCGTTTACCTCTGCTTTAGAACGCCGCCAATTTTCGGCCGAAAAGGCAAATACGGTAAGAAACGGAATTTTAAGTCTAGCTACTTCACGGCCAATTTCGGAGAGCGTCTGCGCGCCTTTATCATGACCAGATACGATAGCAAGCGCATTTTCGTGCGCCCAGCGTCTATTTCCATCCATTATGATAGCTAAATGCTGCATATCCGAAAAAAAAGTCCTAATTAAGCAACTGTCATATTTGTGTTATGTCGGTTTCTTTCTTCGTCAGCATCTCATCGATTTTGCCAACGAAACCGTCAGTTACTTTTTGAACATCTGCTTCATAATTATGGCGCTCATCTTCAGAAATCACACCTGCTTTTTCATCTTTACGAATTGTCTCAATCGCATCACGCCTTACATTACGAACAGATACCCGCGCTGCCTCGGCATATCGGCTGGCTACTTTTACCATATCCTTGCGCCTATCCTCTGATAATTCGGGAACAGGAACACGGATAACTGCCCCTTCTACCTGAGGGTTAAGACCAAGATCTGACTCGCGGATTGCTTTTTCAACGGAGCTGACAAGCGTTGCATCCCATACTGAAACCGACAATAAACGAGATTCAGGAACCGAAATATTACTTAATTGACTAAGAGGCATTTTAGACCCATACGCGTCTACACTTACGGGATCTAACATTGCAACTGACGCTCTGCCAGCACGCAAGCCAGAAAATTCTGTACTTAGGTTTGATAAGGCACCATCCATCCGGCGCTTAACATCTTCCATATCTAATTCAGCCATTTTAATTCGTCTCCCTCACTCATCATCTGAAACAAGTGTGAACGCATCTTGATGCCTTAACACTTTATCAAACCCACCCGTTTGTGTCACGGAAAACACCAAGATAGGTATGTTATTTTCACGCGCTAGCGAGATTGCAGTCGCATCCATAACTTTCAAGTCCTTCGATAGAACTTCAAGATAACTTAATCTGTCATATCGAAGCGCGTCTGGATCTTTTTCAGGGTCTGCTGAATATACACCATCCACGCGGGTTCCCTTCATTAAGACGTTACAATTCATCTCAGATGCGCGCAACGCAGCTGCTGTATCTGTTGTAAAAAACGGGTTTCCAGTGCCAGCCGCAAATATAACCACGCGCCCCTTTTCCATATGACGCATTGCACGCCTTCTGATATAGGGCTCACAAACAGCACTTATGGGTAATGCAGATTGAACACGCGTTTGAATATGTAACTGTTCCAGAGCATTTTGCATAGCAAGCGCGTTCATAACGGTGGCAAGCATACCCATATAATCGCCAGTAGCGCGTTCCATTCCAGCTGCCGAAGCAGAAATACCCCTAAAGATATTTCCGCCCCCAATAACAAGACAAACTTCAATACCTTGGGATACTACATCGCTGATTTCGCCGGCAACCCTGCTTACCATAGCAGTATCTATGCCATACTCCTCACCGCCCATCAGGGATTCCCCTGATATCTTTAACAACACACGTTTATACTTGAATTCCGACATTGAGCGTATCAAACCATATGTTAAATCACGAGTTTACTTATTTAATTGGGCGGCAACCTCTGCTGCAAAATCAGTTTCTTCTTTTTCAACACCATCACCAAGAACAAATAAGCTAAATTCTTTTAATGTAATATCACTTCCGCAATCACTTGCCACCTTCTTTATAACGTCGGCAACTTTGCTTTCGCCGTCAATAACAAATGTCTGTTCTAATAATACCACTTCTTGATAGTATTTACGAAGCCTACCTTCGACCATCTTTTCTGCTATTTCCTGTGGCTTACCAGATTCTTTAGCCTGTTCAATAAGCACATCGCGCTCTCGCTGAACCATGGCTGGGTCAAGTGATTCCACTGAAAGAGATGCTGGTTTTGTGGCAGCTACATGCATTGCAATCTGTTTTCCAAGACTTTCTAGCGTCTGTGCATCTGCCTCAGATTCGAGTGCAACCAAAACCCCAATACGACCCATTCCATCCGCAGTTGCGTTATGGATGTAGGAGACGACGCTGCCCTTATCTACTTTTATATTCTTCATTCGGCGCAGCATCATATTCTCGCCAATAGTCGCGATATTATGAGTGATTTCTTCTGCAACCGTTCTTTGAGTATTCGGGAAGGCAAGATCATTAAGCGATGCAATGTCAGCGGCATCATTCGCAAGCTTTGCCAAATTCAGAGCAAGCGACTGAAAATCGTCATTTCTGGACACAAAATCTGTTTCAGCATTTAATTCAATCATCGCAGCAGAAGTGCCTGCTACATGGATTGCAACAAGCCCTTCGGAGGCTACTCGACCCGATTTTTTTGCAGCGGTTGCAAGTCCCTTGGTTCGAAGCCAGTCAATCGCTGCATCGATATCCCCATTGGTTTCTTCCAAAGCCTTTTTACAATCCATCATTCCAGCACCTGATGTCTCACGCAGTTGCTTAACTAGTGCAGCAGTAACAGCCATCTTTATTATCCTTCATTCATCTTATATTTAAGAAATATCTAAGCTGTCTTCCAGCTTAGACAATTCAATTTGTTTATATCATGTTTACAATTATCTTTTATCTATGCAGAAGCAGCCTCATCACTAGCAGGCTTTGATGCATCTGTAGTTTGTGTATCAAGTTCGGTTTCTGCAGCAGGCGCATCTGTGGCCGCGCTGGCTGGTATATCTTGTTGCGGTGTCTCTTCTGCTAATTGCTCAGCTGGAGCCTCAGTTGCGGCGCCAATATCATGTCCACTTGCAACCATTTCTTGCTGTAATCCATCTAAAATTGAATCTCGTGCAAGCTCACAATATAAGGATATCGCACGCATGGCATCATCATTACCGGGTATTGGAAAATCTATTCCCAATGGACTGGCGTTACTATCAACCACGGCTACAACGGGGATGCCAAGCTTATTGGCTTCTGCAACGGCAATATCTTCTTTGTTAGTATCAAGAATAAACAACATATCAGGCAAACCGCCCATATCCTTAATGCCGCCTAAGGTTAATTCAAGCTTATCACGCTCACGCGTTAGCTGTAGCACTTCCTTTTTAGTAAGCTGCTGAATTTCCTCACTCTCAAGTTGTTTTTCCAGCTCACGCAAACGGCGGATAGACTGTGTTACTGTCGCCCAGTTAGTAATCATCCCTCCAAGCCAGCGGTGGTTAACGAAATATTGACCACATTCTCGCGCGGTTTCTGCAATTTTTTCTGATGCCACTCTTTTCGTGCCAACAAATAATACTCTGCCCCCTTTTGCGGTTGTATCTCTCAGCGCTTTAATCGCTTGATGCAATAGCGGGACGGTTTGTTGTAAATCTAAAATATGAACATTATTACGCTCGCCAAAAATAAACGGGCCCATTCTTGGATCCCATCTGCGAGTATGATGTCCGAAATGCACGCCAGCCTCAAGCAGTTGACGCATTGTAAAAGTAGGGAGAGCCATGTTAATCCTCCTGTTCTCCGGTTAAACCTCCATGAAGTGTGAAAGAGAAAAATCTCTCACCGGAAAGCCTGTAATGTTGGAATTTGCCAACAGGCAGTCTTCATGTGTGAATTTTATTACGCGCTACATACGCTTTCTCGCACCGAAATGCAAATGATAATAATGCTAAAAGCTTACGCAATTTCCATGATATCTTGAATTTTCAATATACCAGGTACGGTTTTTAATTTCTCCCTGCATTCTCCTGAAAGCTGGAAATGATGCGGTAGCGATATTTTTATCCGAGACGCTCTGTCTTTTATATAAATTTCTACCTCAGCCCTGCCTGCACCATCCTCACTAAGAATAGATTTTATGTCTTGCAAGCACTCATCTGTTTCTACCCAAATACCGATACCACTATGTGCTGATGCTATTTTATCTTCAACACGGTCTATACGCTGCGCAAGAAGACGAGGTACTCCATTTTCTACTTTTGCTTCAGCACGGATAATAAGCACATTCCCCTCTTGAAGCTTTTCTCTGCTACTTGCCAGCAATTCAGAAAAACAGGTCATCTCGAATATTCCGGATTGATCTGTAAATTGAAGGAATGCAAACCTATTTCCTTTTTGTGACACACGTTCTTGCACAGAAGTCAGTTGGCCTGCCATATATATTCGCCGCCCCACCCCATCCGCTAATGCGCTATCTAGTAGCGCGGAGGATACAATTTTCAATTTGGAGAGCTGATAGGCATATTGATCAAGGGGGTGCGCGCTTAAATGCAAGCCTAATGCTTCAAACTCACGCGACATTTTTTCTGTCTGACTCCATTCCGGACTGCTCGTAAATCTAATGGCTGCATATTCAGGCTCATGAGATCCGCCCGCAAACAAATTTTCCTGTTGTGAGCTAGACTCCCTTCTGATTAGGTTAGAAGTACTTAAAATCATATCAATGGCTTCGAAAACCTGTTTTCGGCACGAATGCAAGCTGTCAAAGACACCTGCATTAACCAAATTTTCTAATTGCCTTTTATTTGCAACTTCTCGTGGCAAGTGATGTGCAAACTCATCTATTGATTTAAACCCACCAAGAGAAGCACGCGCATTGCATAAATGCCGCATCGCCTCTTCACCCACATTTTTAATTGCACCAAGCGCATAGCGAACCGCAAGTCCGCCATTCTCTTGTTTTTCAACAGAAAAACTCGCTTGTGAGAGATTAATATCTGGCGCAAGAACCTGTATCTTCTGGGTTACGCAATCTTGCTTAAAGACAGCAAGTTTTTCAATATTACCGGCATCCAACGCCATCAAAGCAGCCATGAACTGAACTGGGTAATTCGCTTTAAGATACGCTGTTTGATAGGAAATTAATGCATATGCTGCTGCATGTGATTTATTAAATCCATAGCCTGCAAACGCGGATATTTGCTCAAATATTTGAGCTGCTAATATATTATCAATATCGTTATTGGCCGCACCTTCCACAAATTTTGCTTGCTGTTCGTCCATTTCGGACTGTATTTTTTTACCCATCGCACGGCGAAGTATATCAGCATTGCCAAGTGTATAGCCGCCCAAATCACGCGCTGCTTGCAGAACCTGTTCCTGATAAATCATAATGCCATAAGTCTCAGAGAGTATCGGCTCTAACTTATCATGCATATAGATAACTGGCTCGCGCCCATGCTTCCTGCTTATATAGGTTGGAATATTATCCATCGGGCCTGGACGGTAGAGTGCAACAACCGCAATAATATCCTCAAACCTATCAGGCTTTAGCCCTCTTAATACCTCTCTCATACCAGATGATTCAAGCTGGAAGACGCCTACTGTATCCCCCTCTGCCAGAATTCTGAATGTGGTTTTATCATTTAAAGGCAGGTTCTCAAGATCAATGGATATGCCACTCTCTTTAATGAGAGCAAGTGCTTTTTGAATAACGGTAAGTGTTTTAAGGCCGAGAAAATCAAACTTCACCAACCCTACCTGCTCAACATATTTCATGTTAAACTGTGTTACAGGTAGCTCGGAGCGCGGATCACGATAAATAGGAACCAGCTCTGGCAACGGTCTATCCCCGATCACCAAACCTGCTGCGTGGGTAGAGGCATGTCGATACATTCCTTCAAGCTTCATTGCGGTTTGTACTAATGTTGCTACTTGCTCATCTTGCTTGTAAATCGTTGCTAGCTCGTCTTGCGTATCCAGAGCTTGCGCAATCGTTGTCGGCTTTGCTGGATTATTTGGTATTAATTTAGCAATTCTATCGACTTGCCCATACGGCATATCTAGAACTCTTCCAACATCTCTTAATGCAGCACGCGCCTGCAATTTTCCAAAGGTAATGATTTGCGCTACCTTGTCTTTGCCATATCTTTCCTGAACATATTGAATTACCTCATCTCTTCTATCTTGGCAGAAATCAATATCAAAATCTGGCATTGATATTCTCTCAGGATTCAAAAACCGCTCAAAAAGCAATCCCCATTTTAATGGGTCTAATCCCGTAATTCGCAGCGCCCATGCCACAACCGAACCAGCGCCAGAACCTCGCCCCGGCCCAACAGGAATATTATTATCATTTGCCCAATTGATAAAATCAGAGACAATAAGAAAATAACCTGTAAAACCCATTTCAATGATAACCGATAATTCATAATTTAATCGCTCAATATAATCTTGCTTATCAAATTCTAATTTACCTGCGCTCTCAAGCGAATCTATGCGTTGGGTTAAACCTTGTTCAGCCTGATTACGCAACACCTGTTCTGGGGTGCGACCTTCTGGATCCCTATATTCAGGCAGAATAGGCTCTCTGTCTTGTATCATAAAGGCGCAACGCTTTGCGATAAGAAGGCTATTTGAGATTGCCTCTGGTATATCTACAAATAACGCTGCCATTTCATCAGCATTTTTAAATCGATGATGAGCAGACTGATTATAGGTCGTCATGCTAGCAAGCCGCTGATTGGTTGCAATACAGGTAAGAATTTTTTGTGGAACAAACATTTCGTCATTTTCGAAATGGCAATCATTTGTTGCTATTAAAGGAAGCGTTAACTGGTCAGCAAACTCTAATAATTTCTCTTCAATATCATATTCAAGCTGTAATCCATGTCTTTGCAATTCTACATAAACACGCCCCTGCAAATTATCAGATAGCATGTGTAGCCTTGCCAGCGCGATCGCTGGTGATTGCAGCACCACCCTAGAAATAAATCCGTCTTTTGGACCACCTGTTAAAAGTATCAGACCCTCGGATAATGTGAGAAACTCACCCACCTTAATTTTGGGTTTTTCCGAGCCGTCACATCGCATCCAAGCATCAGACATAAGCTTGCTTAGATTTTTATACCCAATCTCGCTCTGAGCTAATAAAGCGACCTCTCCATCACCATTTTCATCATTAAGAAAAATGGAAGCCCCAATGATAGGCTGGATACCTGACTGCGCCATAGTCTTGGAAAATTCATAGCCCCCAAATAAATTCTGGCTGTCTGTAATTGCCATAGCTGGCTGGCCATCATTCTGAGCTAATTCTGCTAATTTAGAAATACCAAGGGTTGATTCAGATAATGAATAGGCAGTGTGAACCCGCAAATGGACAAATTTTGATACCATCACCCCATCACTTTTACGATTTCGCCGTTTCGCATCTCTAGCATCTCGTCCATTTCGGCTGCAATTTTCATATTATGGGTTACAATGAGTGCTGCTGTGTTACTTGCGTAAACAATCTGTTTGAGATACCCAAACACATCAGAGGCAGTGGCGGGATCAAGATTTCCTGTCGGCTCATCCGCAAGCAATATAGCAGGTGCATTCGATAACGCACGAGCAATAGAAACACGTTGCTGCTCTCCTCCAGATAACTGACCTGGCCTATGCAATTTTCTATTTTCAAGATTAACCATTTTTAAAAGCTGGATAGCTCTATTTTCAGCGCTACTTCTAACAAGACCATTAATCATTTGTGGTATTACTATATTTTCCAACGCATTAAATTCAGGCAATAGACGATGTACTTGAAATATAAATCCAATATTTTTGCGTCTAAAGGCAGTACGGTGCGTTTCAGATAATTTCGTTACGTTTTTTCCATTAATCCAGACTTCACCGCTATTGGGACTCTCCAGCAAGCCTGCAATATTCAACAATGTGGATTTACCTGAACCAGAAGGCCCAACCAGCGCCGTAAGCTTGCCAGGGGTGAGCGAGAGACTAACCGCTTCTAACACATGAAGATACGCATCCCCCTGTTTAAAGCGTCTACTTATTCGGCTTAGCTCTAGCGGAAAACTACTCATAGCGAAGCACCTCAGCAGGCGCGATGGCACACGCCCTCCAAGCTGGATATAGTGAGGCCAGAAGACTTAAGGTTAATGTCATCACTATAACCACTCCGACCTCTGTTGGTTCGACCACAGCTGGTAATTTTGATAAGAAATAAATTTCAGCTGAGAATAATTCAGAGCCTGTTAGATTTTCAATAAAAGATTTTATACCCTCTATGTTCCAGCAAAATAAAAGCCCCAAAAGGCTTCCTACTATCGTACCTATTATCCCAATTGAGGTGCCTGTGAGTAAAAATATTTTAAGCAAACTTGTTCTTCCTAATCCCATCGTCCTTAGCACCGCAATATCTGCATTTTTTGAGCGCACCAGCATAATCATTGATGAGATAATATTAAAAGCAGCCACTAGAATAATTAGAGTAAGGATTAAAAACATTACATTTCGTTCAACCTGTAGCGCATTTAAAAAATTTCTATTCCGGTCCATCCAATCAAAAACAGCTGTTTTTTCTGGCAGTATTCTTGTCATTTCCGCCTTCACGATAGGCGCATCATCTGGATCATTAATATAAAGCTCAATTCCGCTAACCCTATCTGGCATAGAGAAGAATTTTTGCGCGGCAGGAAGCGGCATAAAAACAAAGCTTGAATCATATTCATGCATGCCAACATCAAATATCCCGCCAATTATAAAACTCTGCCTTGTGGGAATTGAGCCAAAAGCAGTGCTCCTTCCTTTTGGAGCCAGCAGAGTAATGCTATCGCCTTGTGCAAGGTTTAAATTGCGCGCCATAGTCTTGCCAATAAGTATCGCTTTATCGTCTCTGAAACGAGTAATAATCTCATCTGTTATGCTGTCCCATAAAGGCGCTCTAATTGCCAAATCTGACCAGATCACCCCTCGCACAACCGCTCCTATCGTAACATTGTTTGCAGACACTAATACTTGTGATTCAATTTGCGGCGTTGCTGCCATTATATTTGGGTTTTGCGCGATATAACTGGTTAGGGTCTCATAATCATCAATGCCATTTGCCAGCGTGCTTGATATCCCAAGATGTCCGTTAAGTCCCAATATACGATTGACTAATTCTGCTCTGAAACCGTTCATAACAGACATCACAATAATTAAGGTTGCCACCCCAAGCGTAATACCTGCAAACGAGAACCAAGCAATTACAGAAATAAAACCCTCTGACCTGCGAGAGCGCAAATATCGAAATGCCAATAATCTTTCAAGAGGAGTGAACATTGGTTTCTAACTTTCTTTTTTGCTAGTTTGCATCTGGTATATCTTTCTCTGATATATCTGCTTCTGGCATACTCAAACGTACTTGGCCCGACATAAAATCATGGGCCATTTCAGGTGTGATTTCAGCAACGCTTCCCGATTTTCGGTGTTTTAGCTCAACACTATTTCGCTCAAGCCCCCTTGGCCCTACCACTATTTGCCAAGGAATACCGATTAAATCCATGGTTGCAAGCTTAGCTCCTGCACTATCTTTGCTATCATCATATAAACAATCATGTCCGTTTGATAGCCCTGCTTGATAGAGTGTTTCGCTCAATTCGTCTGTTGCCACATTTCCAGGTTTCAAATTAACGATAGCAATCTTAAATGGGGCAACTGCCTCTGGCCAGATTATTCCTTTTTCATCATGACTGGCTTCGATAATCCCGCCAACCAGTCTTGAAACCCCTATTCCATAAGAGCCCATATGTAAATCAACAGGCTTGCCATCTGTGCCTGAAACAGATGCGGCCATTGCTTTGGAATATTTTGTTCCAAAATAGAATATATGACCAACCTCAATGCCTCTTTTCTCCACCAAATCTTCTGGCTTTATCGGACAATTATCTGGTTCGTGTTTTTCATCTGTTCTGGCATATAGCTCTGTAAATTTATGAATAACAGGTTCTAAGTCTGCCGAATAATCAATGTTGGTGATAAGATCAGTTTTCAGCCAGTCCTTGTGAAAAAACACCCCAGATTCACCTGTGTCTGCAAGAATGATAAATTCATGGCTCATATCCCCGCCAATTGGACCTGTATCTGCTTCCATCGGAATTGCAGTAAGCTCCATTCTTGCAAATGTTTTAAGGTAGGATACAAACATCTTATTATATGCCACCCTGGCATCTTCTGGTGTTAAATCAAACGAATAGGCATCCTTCATTAAAAATTCGCGCCCCCTCATCACCCCAAATCTTGGTCTTACTTCATCTCTGAACTTCCATTGAATATGGTATAAATTAAGAGGCAGTGCGCGATAGCTTTTTACATGCGAGCGACAAATATCAGTGACTTGCTCCTCATTTGTGGGACCATACAGCATATCTCTTTCATGCCTGTCTTTAACACGTAGCATTTCTAGACCGTAATCATCATAGCGTCCAGATTCCTGCCAGATTTCAGCAGGTTGTATTGTAGGCATCTTTATTTCCAATGCGCCTGCATTATCCTGCTCCTCGCGAACTATTTGTTCTATCTTGCTAAGCACTTTCAAGCCGAGCGGCAGCCATGAATAAATACCCGCACTAGATTGCTGTATCATACCAGCACGAAGCATCAGACGATGAGATACAATCTGTGCCTCTTTGGGGTTTTCTTTAAGCACAGGTAGAAAATAGTTGGAAAGTTTCATGTTTGTCTCTGATAATTGATTGGCCGAAAAAGATTAAAAAATGCTCGCTTAATAATGCTGATTTTATCCTGTTTTATTCAAACGAAGAGATGAGTCAAATTCAAAAATCGCATCTATTTCATTTTCAGTTATGGAAGAAATATTATTCGGAGACCAGCTCGGTGCGTTGTCTTTATCAATTAAGACAGCTCTTACGCCTTCTGAGAAATCAGACCGGCGCATCATTCGACAGGCAATCTGAAAATCCAATTGCAATGCTTCTGACACGCTATCAGAGGGCGGCATCTTAGCAAGAAGTCGGTGAATAACGAAAATAGACGCTGGACAACGTGTAGTCAAAGCGTGATGCCAGCTTTGTGCTTGCTCTATCTCATCTGCACTTGCTGCAACGCGTTCCACTATTTGCGCAACAGTCCCCTGAAATAGACTATTTATCAATGTTTCTTGTTGTGCCAAAATAGGGTCAGGTCCAGAAACCTCAAATTCTGAGATCAACTCTTCAAGTGCGGAAATGTTACTATCACATCCACATAATTTATCCTGCAATTCATCAAACCTATCAAAAGGCACGCATTTATCTGCAATTTGCCAAGCAATAGCATCACCAGCCCCAATAATTTGTCCCGTCATACCAAGCATCAATCCAATAGCAATACCAGGCGCTCTTAGAAACAGACTTGCGCCTACGTCAGGGAATAATCCAATTGCCGTTTCTGGCATAGCGCATTTGATTGTCTCACTCACAATCATTATGGCGCCGTTGCGACATAGCCCTAACCCACCCCCCATAACCACCCCATTCACAAGTGATATAATTGGTTTTGAATAGGTGGCAACAACCGTATCAAGGCTATATTCCGTCCGAAAATAAGGCTCTGCGGAAAAACCCGTTGGATCTGCTTGTACATATGAAACGGCTTGTCTTACATCACCGCCAGAACAAAATGCCCTCTGCCCTGTAGCAGATATAATGATATGACCGACCTCATGGTCTTCTTGCCATTCTAAAAGGCGTGCTGTCATTTGTTGAACCATTTCTATGCTGAGCGCATGCAGTGCATCTGGTCTATCAAGTGTGATAATTCCAGCATTACCGCTTTTTAAAAAATGAACTGACATTGTAAATCCAATATTATTCCTAGTTTTATGAAAATTAACCGATATCCTAAGACGATAAGAATGTCTCATATACCATGTTTTTTTACCAGACGTGATTTTGCTGGAAATTAAGTTTATTGTAGTTTTTTGTCTTCCATTCCGCTATTCCCAAGCTACCTTGGATTGAGGCATACTCCGTCCACAAACTATAGAGATACAAACTACCGGATTCTTATAAATGACAACCAGAAATTTTCCAGCAACCAGATTACGAAGGCTTCGCCGCACAAACGCAATTCGGGATATTATTGCTGAAACCAATCTTGCTCCAACAGACCTTATCTGGCCCTTATTTGTAATTGAGGGTAAAAATCAGATACAAGCAATATCATCAATGCCAGGCGTTAATCGGTATTCTATAGACCAAATTCTGGTGCAATGTGGTCTTGCAGTTACGCTAGGGATACAAATGATAGCTCTGTTCCCAAAGCTTGAGGCTGACAAAAAAGATGCTGAGGGCAGTGATGCTCTACATCGTGATACCCTTATTTGCCGATGTGTCAGAGAGGTAAAAAACCAATTCCCAGATCTTATTATTATTTGTGATGTTGCTCTTGATCCTTACACAAACCATGGTCACGATGGGATAATACAGAATGATATTATACTGAACGACCTGACAAATGAACGCCTTGTTAAACAAGCGCTCATTCTAGCAGAGGCAGGCTGTGATATTATTGCTCCGTCAGATATGATGGATGGCAGAATTGGCCAAATTCGAGATGCATTAGAAGAAAATGGTTTCCCTGATATGATTATTTTATCTTATGCAGCAAAATATGCATCTGCATTCTACGGCCCTTTTCGAGACGCTGTTGGGGCTGGCAATTTATCGGGAAGTAGCGGCAAATCCACCTATCAAATGGATCCAAGAAATTCAAGAGAAGCCCTTTCTGAAGTAACGCTAGATATAAGCGAGGGTGCAGATATTGTGATGGTTAAGCCAGCAATGCCCTATCTGGATATCATTAAACATGTAAGTGATAATTTTAATGTTCCGTGCTTTGCCTATCAGGTTTCAGGTGAATATAGCATGTTGATGGCAGCGATTGAAAAGAGTTGGCTTTCTGAAGATGCTGCTATTTTTGAGTCCATCCTTGGAATTAAAAGAGCTGGCGCCTCTGCAATTTTAACGTATTTTGCGCCCCTAATCGCGAAAAAATTAAACCCTAAACAGATTTAGTAAACGCCTATCGCAAATAGCATTCAAATAGTCGCACATCGGATATAATGTGTTTATGGTATCCCGTTCACTTTGGTTATTATAACATAATGTGGGGGTGGGTATGACTAAATCCAAGCCAGACTTTCATGGCATTAACCTAAATAGTCTTAGACAATCTGCTGAGCATCTCAGCGCTCACATTTTGCCAACCCCGACTATTTTTGCGCCCTCATTATCCAACTTGCTTGGCGCCAGTGTGCATTTAAAATTAGAGAATTTGCAATATACCTCCTCGTTTAAATCCAGAGGCGCCTTTCTTGCGCTAAAAGCTCTGAAGGATGAAGATAAAAAAGTAGGCGTGATTTCAATGTCTGCTGGCAATCATGCTCAAGCATTGGCTTTTCGCTCACAGCAGGAAAACATTAAGGCAACAATCATAATGCCAGAACAAACACCCTTTACAAAAATCTCAAAAACAAAGGCATATGGCGCAGAAGTGGTGCTAACTGGCAGAACATTAGATGAAGCAAAAAAAACAGTCGACCAGCTCATTGATACTCATGGGTATCGTCTCATTCATCCATATGATGATTTAAATATTATCTCTGGTCAGGGTACCATCGGACTTGAGATGATGGAGTCTAATCCAGACCTTGATTATCTTATCGTACCTATAGGAGGTGGCGGGCTGATTTCTGGTATTAGTATTGCGGCTAAATCGCTCAATCCAGATATTAAAATAATTGGTGTTGAGAGCGCGCTATACCCATCCATGAGCCGCTCCCTTGCAGGTTTATCGCCGCAATCAGGAGGGGATACTCTAGCTGAGGGAATTGCCGTTAAAACCCCTGGGGTTTTGAGCCGTCCTATCGTAGCCGAACTTGTTGATGATATTATTCTAGTAAATGAGCGCCAGATTGAATGGGCCATTGGCGCCTTGATTGAACATCAAAGAACTATCAGTGAGGGTGCAGGCGCTGCTGGTCTTGCGGCTATTTATGCCTTCCAGAAGCGATTTCGCAATAAACGCGTTGGTATTGTTGTATGTGGCGGAAATATCGATTCTCGTCTGTTAGGCACTATCTTGAACCGAACATTAATATCAGATGGAAGACTTGTTAGAATACGCATTGGCATTAGTGACGAGCCTGGAATGCTTGCTAAAATTGCCCATTCTATCAGTCAGCATCACGGCAATATCATAGAAGTATACCACCAAAGATTATTTTATAACGTCCCGGCTAAGCTTGCTAAATTAGATGTCGTAATAGAAACAAGAGGGTCTACCCATGCCCATGATATTATATCAACACTTAAAAGCATTGGGTTTGAAGTTCACCTGCTTGATGAGCAATTCCAAAGCCATTAACTGCTTAGTTTGCCCCTGTTCATGTTGGTTTATGAAAAAGTTCAGAGTTTTGGGAAAAAACTATTTTGCATATTACCAAAACTGACAGATAAATCTAAAGAATGGATCAGACAAAAATAAATTTTAATCATAAACCACTTAATCTTCGAATTACGCGAAGTCATGAATGTGCGTATCTTGAGAATAGAGCAGAACAACGACTTGCAGCTGATATTTCAGAGGCACCTCAGTTACATGATCAGCTAGCCGAAAGCGGGTTTCGACGTGTTGAAAACTGGGTATATCGTCCAGTTTGCGGCAGTTGCAACGCTTGTATTCCTATTCGGGTAGATGCGCATAATTTTTCGCTATCCAAAAATATAAAACGTATTATCGCGAAAAACAGCCATTTACAAAAATCGCGCCTTGATAATAAGGCAGATGAAGAAGCATATGAGTTATTCAAAAGCTATCTGAATTCACGACATAATGATGGCCAGATGGCCACAATGTCATTTAGCGATTTTCATTCAATGATCCATAACTCACCAATTGATACATTCATGGTAAAATATCGCGATGAAAATAATGCGCTTATCGCTTGTATGTTGATGGATAGTCAAAGAGACGGGTTAAGTGCTGTATATAGTTTTTTCAATCCAAATCATGCGAAGCAATCACTTGGAACTTTTCTGATTTTAGACAGTATTATATTAACCAAACACCTTTCCAAAAAATGGCTTTATCTTGGTTATCTTGTGAAAAACAGCCCTAAAATGGCCTATAAGGCGCGCTTTACCCCCTACCAGCTATATCTAAATGGCAAATGGGTGGATACAGAATAGATCCAGAATAAATACAGAATAAAAAAAACCTGTTTTTTTAGGTAAATCTTGCTGGTCTTGGAAAACCGTTTGGGGGAAGCTTGCCCGCACTACCACGCTTTCCAACCCACATTGTATAATCTGTTAAATGGCGGGTTCTATCACCATTGGTTTGCCAGTTAAGACCACTCTTACTATCAAACAATGTAAGGTCCGCTAAATCCCCCTCTTTAAAACGCTGTAGAATAACGCCCTTGCCTTTATTAATTTCAGGAATTTCAGAAACCGGAAAAATAAGCAGCTTTCTGTTTTTTCCAACGCTTGCAACCATATCCGCATTCACAGGAAGGCATATCTGGGCTTTCTCATCTTGATTAAGGTTTAATATCTGTTTCCCATTCTTGGTTTGGGCAATCACATTAGAGGTTTGAACGCGCAGGCCATATCCCTTGCTTGATACAAGCAAAAGCTGCTCTGTATCTGCTTTTAACAGTGCAACAGGCGTATTTTCCGCCGCCATATCAATAATGAGGTTTAATGGCTCGCCAAAACCACGACCTTTCGGCAGTGCATCACATCCAATCGTATAAAAACGGCCTCTATCATTTAATATTAGTAATTTATCTGTGGTCTCTGCATGCAGGATAAATTTTGGGCCGTCCCCTTCTTTAAATTTATACTCAGATGCTAAATCAAGATGCCCTTTCATCGCTCTAATCCAGCCTTTCTCAGAGCAAATAATCGTTAACGGCTCACGCTCAACCAGCATTTCTGTTGGGTCAAAATCGATTTGTGGTGCAACGCCGATCTGTGTCTTGCGTGCATCGCTCTTAGCAAAATCAGATTTCAAATCGCTTAACTCACCTGATATTTTCTGCCACTGATATTCCTCGTTACTTTGAAGGTTGTGCAACTCGTCTTGTTCTTGCTTTAAGGCCCCTTGCTCACTCTTCAAGCCTTCTTCTTCTAGCCGCCTGAGAGAGCGAAGCCGCATATCAAGAACTGTGTTTGCCTGAAATTCAGTAAGTGAAAACCGTGACATAAGCGCATCACGGGGATGCTCATCCTCCCTTATGATTTCAATCACTTCATCTAGATTTAGAAAAACAACCAAATAGCCAGCTACAACCTCAAGCCGCCGTGCGATTGCATCTAGCCTGAACTGTGTTCTGCGTAAGAGGACGTTTTTTCTATGATCTAGCCATTGCTGTAATGCCTGTTTTAAACTTAAAACATTAGGCTTATTATCAGTATCCAATACATTAAGGTTTAGCGGTATTCTAACCTCTAGGTCTGTTACCTGAAACAGGCTTTCCATTACTATTTCTGGCGATAATCTGCGAGATTTCGGCTCTAACAAAATACGCACATCTTCTGCTGATTCGTCGCGAATATCAGACAGCATAGGCAGTTTTTTCTGCTGCAATGCATCTGCGAGCTTCTCGATTAGTCGTGATTTTTGTATCTGATAGGGAATTTCAGTTACGATCAATCGCCAAATACCGTTCTTTTCTCTCTCAACCACATAATTTGCGCGTAGCCGAAAGCTTCCTTTTCCTGTTTGATAAGCAGATAATATTGATGCCTCAGCTTCAACCAATACACCGCCAGTTGGAAAATCTGGCCCTTTTACAAAATTCATCATTGTCTCGACTGAGGCGCCTGGATGTTTAATCAGGTGCTTGGCGGCATCAACAAGTTCGATAACGTTATGAGGCGGGATACTGGTAGCCATACCAACCGCGATACCTTGAGCCCCATTTGCCAGTAAATTTGGAAAACCAGCTGGCAATAAAACAGGCTCCTCAGACTCACCGTCATAGGTTTGCCTGAAATCAACTGCATTCTCATCTATACCGGCAAGAAGCAGTCTTGAGACTTGGGTAAGGCGTGCTTCTGTATATCGCATCGCAGCTGCATTATCGCCGTCAATATTGCCAAAATTACCCTGCCCATCAACCAACGGGTATCTCATTGCAAAGTCCTGAGCCAGCCTTACCATCGCATCATAAATCGCGCTATCGCCGTGTGGGTGATATTTACCAATTACATCGCCAACAACACGTGCAGATTTTTTAAATGACTGATCGGGGTCTAGTTTTAACTGTCTCATCGCGAATAATAATCTGCGATGCACTGGCTTTAGCCCATCTCGTACATCTGGCAGAGAACGAGACGTAATTGTAGATAACGCATAGGCTAAATAGCGCTCCGATAATGCAGATGCAAAATCTGTTGCGGCAAATGCATCTTCTACATCTGTAAGTGTGTTATTAAAATCAACCATGCATCCTTGATAACGTCATCTTGATTAGAATACAATATGTAGGGTTACCAATTTGACGATTCTACCATATTTGCCAATCTCTGTCTGGCGGAGGGCAGTTGTTTATCTACAGGATTATATATATTTTTCTGCAAAAAATGACCTGTGATTTTAATTCCGGCCGCAAGCTCATTATCTATCTTTACATGCCCACCAAGGCACATAGGCAAAACCAGCAACCTGTCCGCATATATACCAGCAGCTGGTTTGCTAATGGCACTTCCAGATTTAGGGCTCACATAAGCAAGCTCCTCGCTTGAGCCCGTAACACCGCACGTCTCTAGCTTTAGGGCAAAGCCTAATTCCTGAAGCAAGCCCAACTCCCATTTAACAAAGAAATTAAGCCATTCATTATCCTCTTTGCTTAATGATACTATTTGCAGCAGAGCCGTTGTCGCCTGCCATAAAGCGGGTTGTGGTTCACGCTCTGGCAAACTAGTTTCTAACAAGCTGCACATACTTGATAATGCAGAAAGGCGCAACGGAGTATCTATCATTAATGCAGAATAATTTTTTGCAAGTTCTAGCTTAAATGTGCCAAGCTGTTCATCCAATCTTGCCCGCCACTGAGCATCAACAAGCGAGCCAGGTTGCAGCATTGAGCGCTTTTTACTAGATTGGCCAGCCTGCACTAACCCTGCATGGCGGCCATGAGATTTGGTCAAAATTGTGGTAACACTATGTAGTTCAGCATATGGCTTATTACTTAGAATAATGCCTTCATCCTGCCAGTCAGGCATCAAATTCAAGGTCCCAATTACGATATCTGTCAGGATCATTCATCCAGTCTTTACGATATTTGACATGGGTAAATAAATGGATCCTACGCTCAAACATTGCTTCAAGTTCTAATCTGGCAGACTGGCCAATACGCCTCATTGACTGGCCCTTTTTTCCAAGAACAATTCCACGATGACCCTCTCTTGCCACATAAATGCTTGCATGAATTTCTGCACTGCCATCGTCTTTTTCCTGCCAGCTATCTGTTTCAACAGTAAGCTGATACGGCAGCTCTTGATGTAAATTCATGAATAGCTTCTCTCGCAATATTTCAGCGGCTAACTGGCGTTGCGGCAAGTCAGATAAATCCTCAGGGTCGAACAAAAACGGGCTTTGTGGCATCTGCTCTGCAAGCCATTTGACCAAATCTTTCACCCCTTTTCCTTTTTCAGCAGATATCATGAATATTTTTTCAAATTCTAACATTTGTGTGAGCTGTGATGCTCTTCCCAATAAATTCTCAGGCTTGGTAAGGTCGATCTTATTTAGAATGAGGGCAAATTTGCGATGTGGAAACTCCTCTTTTATTTTTATGATCTGTTTGATTATTGCTTCGGTTTCTTCATCAAGACTGGTGCGGGCACTATCATGAAGCAACAAGGTTACATCTGCCTCGTCCGTTCCTTGCCATGCTGCGTGCACCATTGCGCGATCTAATCTGCGTTTTGGTTTAAAAATTCCAGGCGTGTCAACAAATATAATCTGTGACTCCCCAGACATAGCAATGCCGCGTATTCGAGAGCGGGTGGTCTGTACTTTCGGGGTTACAATAGATACTTTTGCACCAACGATATAATTCATTAACGTTGATTTTCCTGCATTGGGCGCCCCAATCAGTGCCGCAAATCCAGCTCTGGTTGTAAGGTTTGATGGTGTTTGAAGATCTGTTGTCATTGTGATACTAAATACTCTGTTTGGATAAAAAATCCATAAATTGTCTTGCCGCGTCCTGCTCTGATAGTTTTTTCGATGCGCCAGAACCTGTTGATGGTTGAAATCCCTCTATCGTCACTTTTGTTGTGAAGCGTGCCTGATGGTCTGGCCCAGTTTTCTGCATAAGCTCATATGATGGCAACCCTAATCCTTGGGCTTCTGACCATTCTTGAAGTGCTGATTTTGGATTATGGAGTATATCTTGCGGAACATCGCCTTGCCAATTCCAATAGCTCAATATAAACCGCTCGGCTACTTCTAATCCAGAATCAAGATAAAGAGCGGCGATGATAGATTCTACCACATCTGCCATTATTGAGGGCTGGATTGCAAGCTCTGTTCCTTTTTCTGCTATGATGTGGTTTTGCAGCTCTATTTTAAGAGCAATTTCGTATAATTTTGATTGCTGTGCTTGTGCATGAAATCGTTTTGTAAGCTTACCTTGGTCATCATGGTCAAATTCAAGGAAAAGATGCTTTGCGAGAATAAGTCCAAGCACTCTATCTCCCAAGAACTCAAGCCGTTCATAAGACAGCTCAGCTGAAAACACACTCCGATGCGCAAGTGCCTGCCGTAATAAAGAAATGCTGTTAAACTGATGCCCTAATGCGGATTGTAATTTCTCGAGCGAACTCTCACTCATTAATAAATACCCTTACCAATTCGGTCATATCGGATGGCAAATGGCCACTTCCAAATTTCAAATAGGCTTGATGAGTTATTATGACTAAAGAACATAAATTCTGCGCGACCAATTAAATTTTGCATAGGCACAAAACCAACCGCCTTACTTCTGCTATCACGAGAATTATCTCTATTATCACCCATCATAAACAAATGCCCATCTGGCACGTTAAATACAGGCGTATTATCAAAATTTAGGTCATCTCTTAATTCTTGGATTACGTGTTTATGCCCATCTGGGAATGTCTCTTCATACAGAACAGCACGCATTTTAGTAATGCCATTTGATATATCATTTTCACCAATTTGCCTTCGTGAGACCTGTTTTCCGTTAATATGCAAAATCCCGCCAACAACCTGTATTCTATCACCTGGTAGACCAACAACACGCTTGATATAATCAATAGATACGTCTGACGGCAATCGGAAGACAACAACATCCCCTCGCTCTGGAACACCTGATAATACTCTGTTTTTGATGGGAACAGCTGCAAAAGGAAAGGAATATTTAGAATAGCCATAGGCGTATTTAGAAACGAATAAATAATCCCCTACCAATAAAGTTGGAATCATAGAGCCAGAGGGAATATTAAATGGCTCTGCCACCAGCGAGCGAAAGCTCAACGCTATCACACCTGCAATAAGTATGGTCTTTATAGTCTCGCCAATGCCAGAATTCTTTTTACCAGATTCGATCTGTGATGCCTTAAAGTCTGGTTTTTGTTTAGCCATTAGTTTGCTTTCTTCATCTTTAGTCGCCTGTTTAGTCAAATTGAATTTAGGATTTTGATATTTTTTCCAATATCACATAAGCCATAACATACGGATATTCGTCTGTTAAAGAAAGATGAATAGCACCTGTTTGCCCGACTGCCAACTGCTGGTTGAATTTGCTTAGACAATTTCCGTACAGATGAACAATAGGAGCCCCTTTTTTTCCCTGATTTAAAATCTCAGCTTGCTGCCAGCCTAGACTATTTTGATCGGAAAAATGAAACGCTTTATAAAGGGCTTCTTTAGCCGCAAAGCGCTTTGCAACATATGCGTTTTTTTCAGATCTCGCGCTTAATTCTTCCCGCTCACGGTAGGTGAGAATTTTTTTATCAAAATTTAAAGGAAAACGACTACGCGCCTGTTCAATTCGCCGGATATCGCATAAGTCTGTGCCAATTCCTACAATCAAATTATATCTCGCATTATCATTACTTACTTGCTTCTCTTATAATGTGATGCATTTCCTTTATGACATTCTCAAGACCAGAGAAGACAGCTTCACCAATCATAAAGTGGCCTATATTTAGCTCTTTTATTTCAGCGATTGCAGCAATTGGCGCAACATTATCAAAGCTTAGTCCATGACCTGCATGAACTTCAATACCTAACTTATCTGCGCGCTTAGCTGCGGCTATTAAATCGTCTAATTTTTTATCTCTATTGAGCAATGATGCTTCACAATAGCCTCCTGTGTGGAATTCAACAATATCTGCACCAACATCTCCAGCAGCTTCTATTTCTTTCTCGCGGGGGTCAATAAATAGCGACACTCTTATATTATTATCTTTTAGTTGCTGAATAAATGGCGTTAGTTTGTTTTCCTGGCCTGCCACCAATAATCCGCCCTCAGTTGTAACTTCTGCGCGATTTTCAGGAACAATACACACCGCATTTGGCCTCAAAGAGCATGCGATATTGACCATTTCACCATTAGCCGCCATTTCAAGATTAACAGGCAGTGTGGAATGTTTAATGATGGTTTCAGCGTCTTGATCTCTAATATGACGTCTATCCTCTCTTAAGTGAATGGTAACGCCATCTGCGCCTGCGTCCGCTACCATTTTTACAGCACGCATTGGATCTGGGTGGGTGCCTCCGCGCGCATTTCGCAATGTCGCTACGTGGTCGATATTTACACCTAGTCTTATATTTCTCATTCGAGCGCTCCTGATTATGGTTAGCCTTATCTATATACTGACATTCATTTTGCCAATAGCACTTCTAATTAGCAGACGGCTATTAGCGCGTTTCAAGAAGGTTTCATTTTTTGATTATGTTTTTTCCTAAAACGCTCGCGAAGTTTTTTCATTGACCAATACATGATAAAATAAATCGGAGGTCCAAACACAAGCGAAATCAAAAAAGACCCCACAATCCATGGTATCATTATCGAGTAAATGTCAGATACAATCGAGTTCATCTCCACCGTTGTGTCCAGATTTGTTGGTTGGACATATCCAAGCGCCCAGTTGCCAACTTTCAGACTAGCCCACCACATTAACGGAAACGTCCAAGGATTGCCTACAAGCGTGCCTAAAGCAGCCATAAAAATACTCGCATTAATAAGATAAGCAACAAAACCAGCGATTATAAAATGAAACCCAACAAACGGGGTGAAGCTTAGCATAGCCCCACAGGTAAACCCCATTGCCATGGAATAATGTGATTCTGTCATGCGGTAAAAGCGCTTTTTGAGATATTCTAATGCCCGCGAATAACCTGTTTTCGGACGAATAAATTGCAATAATCTGTTAAAAACCGATAAGGGTTCTCTGCGTTTAAACAACATTATACAATCTCATCACAACTTCTTTTTAAATCATTACGCGTTCTACGGATTCAACATATTGGTTCGTCCGCACCACCGCGATGATAGACTTTAATTGTGACAAATTAGCAACGTCTACATCAAGAAGAAGGGTAAAGAAATCAGAAGTTCTCTTGCTGATTTGCATATAGGAAATATTACCAGCTTGCTGTGCGATTATGGTAGTAAGTGCCGCAAGAGCGCCTGCCTCATTCAAAAGCGTTACTTGTATTCTGCCAGCAAACCGTTTTTTATCATTACGCTTCCAGTCAACCTTCACCCATAATTCTGGCACATCGGTATATTTATTAAGAGTCATACATTCCCTGAAATGAATTGTAAGTCCTTTTCCAGTTGTTAAAATTCCTATAATTTTATCACCTGGTACAGGATGGCAGCAATTAGCAACATGCAGAGCCATCCCAGGATTCATTCCAGTTATATTAAATGTATCTGAGCCTTCTTTATTCTTACTTTTTATTTCTTTACGTCGGTTTTGGCCTGATTTTTGTGTTTTTTCCAGCTCTGGATTTAGCCTGTTCATCACCTCGGACACAGATATCTTACCCTCTGCAATGAGGGCAAATAGCTCTTCGGTTCGTGAAACTTTAAAAGAGCTTAAAGACGCATTTAAAGCTGTTTCTTTTAATGCCGCCTGATGAAACCGATACTCCTTTTCCAAAAGAGCTCTTCCAACGCGGCTAAATTCGGCAAGATGCTCTTCGCGAACAAAGCGTCTAATAGCAGAGCGCGCTCTTCCAGTTGCCACAAACTCTTCCCATTCCGCTTTTGGCTTGGCGTCGGGATCTGTTTTGATTAATACTTGGTCGCCATTATTCAACTCTGATGCTAATTGTCTGATTTTACCGTTGATTTCAACACCGCAACAATGACGTCCAACTTTAGAATGAACCGCAAAGGCAAAATCAACAGCTGTTGCACCTGCAGGAAGACCAATTAAATCACCGCGAGGGGTGAAGCAAAAAACTTGGTCAGCATACATATCCATTTTTGTATTTTCTAAAAATTCATCAGCGCCGCTATTCATATCGATTAGACTTATGAGTTCCTGAACCCACCCAAATGAGCCTTCAGACTTTTCAGATCGCCCTGTTTTGTAATCCCAATGCGCCGCAATGCCTCTTTCTGCCAAATCATGCATTTCTGCTGTTCTGATTTGTATTTCGATACGTCTGTTAAGAGGACCAATAACACCTGTATGGATAGATCTGTATCCATTTCGTTTCGGCGTTGAAATGTAATCCTTCATCCTTCCCATCACCATCGGGTAATGGGTATGCACCATTCCGAGCGCTGAATAACAGTGCGATATTGTAGGAACAATAATCCTAAATGCCATAATATCTGCTAATTGATCCATCGACATTTGGCGATGCTGCATTTTACGCCAAATTGAATAGGCAGATTTACGCCGTCCAGAAACCTGACATTCTATGCCTGCATCAGAAATTAAAGACTGTAATTCCTGACAAATTCGCGGAATGATATTTTCCGATTCAGCTGCTAGAAATTCAAGTCGGTTTTGAATAGATTCGCGCATCTCAGGATATAGGATGTTAAAAGAGGTATCTTCTAATTCGGTTTGAAATTGAGTAATGCCGAGACGTTCCGCCAGCGGAGCAAAAATTTCAATTGTTTCTCGTGCGATACGTTCTTTTTTCTCAAGCCGGCCAATCGAATTAATCGTTTGCATATTGTGCGTTCTATCAGCCAATTTCACCAGTAACACTCTGATATCTTGGCTAAGAGCAACCATTAATTTGCGAAAATTTTCAGCTTGGCGGGTATCTGGAGACTGGTTTTCTATTCTGCTTAATTTTGTAACGCCGTCTACTAGACTGGATACTTCATCACCAAATTGAGCAGAAATATCCTGAAGTGTAACGTCACAATCTTCTACTGTGTCATGAAGTAATGCGGTTATAATAGTATCTGTATCAAGATGCATATCTGCGAGTAGGTGACCAACTGCTATTGGATGGGAAAAATAAGGCTCTCCAGAAGCTCTAAACTGCCCTGAATGCGCTTTTTTGCCAAGTTCATAAGCAGATTTAAGTCTATCTAGGTCTACAAAAGGATTATACGATCTTATTCGGTTTAGAAGGTCGCTAAACGCATCATCAAGTGGTTCATTTGCCGCTACAGCAGAAACTGCCAATTTAATACTCCAAGAGCGCTTATATGTCCGTTTTCAGTTTAATCGTCTTTTTGTTTAATCGTCATTATTTAACAGATTTATATCCACATCCTGAAACCCTGTTGAGTCAATGTCATCAGAATGACCAACCTGCATTCCAGATTGCTCGCCATATAAATCGGCCTCATATTGCGATGCCAACGCATCCATCTCGTTTCGGGCCTCGTCAGAAGCCTCATCAGATACGATTTCTTCTTCTCGCTCATTCAATCTCTGAAGGCCTCTTACGATAGTATCCTGTATTCTATCTTTATCAATTGTTTCTGCTGCAATTTCGCGCAAGGCAACAACTGGATTTTTATCATTGTCACGATCGATTGTAAGATTCTCACCTTTTTGAATAGCACGCGCGCGCTGACCTGCTGTAAGAACTAATTCAAACCGATTAGGGATTTTTTCAATACAATCTTCTACGGTAACTCGTGCCATATTTGTGTCTCTCTTGCGATTAGGGCTAAATCTGAGTGCGAATTATAGCATAAAAACTGCAAATTTACAAGATAATGTTTACATCCTAAAGGACCAGGTTTTTTCTTGAATTACCATCCCCTTTATCTTTTTATTTTAGCCTAGCAATCTTGATATTTCCTGCTCATCTGGCAAGTCATTAATCAGTGAAATTATCGGCTTTTTTGTAACGGGGTGAATATAATCCGCTCTGATTTCTTGCAACGGTATTAGCACAAATGCCCGCAGATGCATCCTTGGATGAGGGATAGTCAGATTCTCTAAATCAACTAACTGGGCATTAAAATCTAATATATCTAAATCCAATACCCTTGCCGCATTCCGTGTGGTTCTCACACGCCCAATTCTAGCTTCTATATCGTTTAAACGCTCTAGTAATTGCAGAGGGTTTGCATCCGTAACAGCTGAGAAAACGGCATTTCTAAATAACGGTTGGTCTGATTTTGGCACGGGACTTGTCTCATACCATGAAGAGCAGTGAACCTCCCTAATCCCATACTTCTCCAACATCTCTATAGCGGCATCTAATCCATCCTGAAGTGATGAATATCCCTCTGGGATAAGATTACCGCCAATCCCTACAAGTATCTTATTCATATAACCTCAGCTCAGAAATAAATGTGTGTGTCAGCACTATTATTTTTTATTCTTTTTCTGGCAGCTAGTCCAACAAATATGCGTGATAATTCACATTCAATAAAATTTATGTATTTCTAGTCTATTTTAGCTTTGAAATCATATATCTATCGTTATTTTAGGGACGGTGTTAAGTTGTGTTGATACAAAATAGAAATTGTAATTAGTAAAAGAGATGCACATGCATTTAAACCCAAAACTTGATTATGTTGCGCCTGTTTCTTGCAGCAACTGCCCAAGACTCGTAGCATTCTTGGATAAATCAAGACAAGATAATCCAGACTGGCATAATGCCCCAGTGCCTTCTTTTGGCAGTATTAATGCTGAAATTCTTATTTTAGGACTTGCACCGGGACTGCGAGGCGCAAACAGAACCGGCAGGCCATTTACAGGTGATTTTGCAGGCGACACACTCTATCAGACACTCATATCTCATGGCTTTGCCTCTGGAAATTACGACCCAAATGGAAATGACACTCTCTCGTTAATAAATGTTAGAATAGCAAATGCAGTGCGGTGTGTGCCGCCGCAAAATAAACCTATTGGCCTTGAGATAAATAATTGTCGCCCGTTCCTATCAACCGAGCTTGAGCGAATGCACCAGTTAAAAGTAATTCTTTGTCTTGGCAGAATTGCGCATGATACGCTAATCCGACATTTTAAATTACCTGCCAAAGACCATCTTTTTTCTCATTGCAAATCACACAAAATTAAACCAGATTTATCCCTGTTGAATTCCTATCATTGTTCGCGATATAATGTGAATACAGGACGTCTTACACAGCCTATGTTTGATGATGTTTTTATCAAGCTGACGCATCTGATTAAGTAATTAGTGTTCTTTGAGTAGCCTGTGTTTTTGACGATCCCAATCACGCTGTTTACTGGCTTCTCGCTTATCATGTTTTTTTCGGCCTTTAGCAAGACCAATAGAAAGCTTAGCAACCCCCTTTTGATTAAAATAAAGAGATAGAGGAACCAGCGTATATCCATCGCGGCGTATCATATCTAGATATTTATCTCTTTCTTTTGCCTTCATCAAAAGCGTGCGCATACGCTTTGGCTCATGGTTTTCTCTTGCTGCAGGATAAATAGGTATATTCGCATTGATTAGTACAAGATTTCCATTTTCCTCACTAGCATAGGATTCTGCAATAGAGGCCCTACCAGACCGCAAGGATTTAACCTCGCTTCCTGTCAGTATAAGGCCTGCCTCAACTGTCTCTTCAATTTGGTAATCATGGCGCGCGCGTCGATTTTCAGCAACGCGGCCTGTTATATTTGACACGTTCTTCACCTAGATTAAAGAGTTACACTAACCCAGCAAAAGCCAAAGCGCTATCTACCACACGCTTGGCATCTGCCGAAATAGAAACCAACGGCAACCGTACCTCAGAGCTGCATAGCCCCAGACGCTCTGCTGCATACTTAACAGGCCCCGGGCTTGCTTCGCAAAACAGGCCGTCATGAAGCGGCATTAATTTTTTATTTAGGGCCATCCCAGTTTTTAGCTCACCAGAGGAGAAAGCATTATACATATCTGCATATAATTTTGGCGCAATATTACTGACAACCGAAATCATGCCATGACCACCAGATGCAAGGTAGGAAAATGCCGTCGCATCATCACCAGATAGCTGACAGAATTCCTCCCCAATCAAATTGCAAAGTCTGGCTGGTCTGCCAGTATCCCCTGTTGCATCTTTAATACCAACAATATTCTTATGCTCTGCTAACTCAGCCAAAAGGGTATCTTCTACCCTTACGATTGACCTGCCTGGAATATCATAAATAATCAGCGGTATGGATGACAGCTCATTCGCAATCGCGGTAAAATGAGCCTTTAGACCTGCTTGGGTTGGTTTATTATAATAAGGAGATACAATAAGAACTGCATCTGCGCCAACCTTCTCTGCATGCTTTGCAAGACGCACAGCCTCTAGCGTATTATTCGAGCCTGCACCTGCAATTACTGGCACACGTCCTGCCGCCTCTGCAACTGTGATTTCAATTACTTCATCATGCTCTTCATGGGAAAGCGTTGGCGATTCTCCTGTGGTGCCGACAGGAACCAGACCATGCACGCCTTGTTCAATCTGCCAGTTCACAATCTTAACAAGGGCTGGTTTATCTATCTGTCCATCTTTAAACGGCGTTATCAGCGCTGTATTCACGCCCTTGAATGGAAGTTCTGGAATAATACCAGCCATAATGATTTCCTTTTTTAAATGGATAGGCAGCTCTATAATATTTGACGAAAATATTACAAAATGCATGATAAAACAAGGTCACAACCGTTTTTCACATCGCCCTCAGGATATATCGGCATTATGATTACTATTAACCAAATTAATACCGCTTATCAGAACATTAAAAATGATGTTATCAGAACGCCTTTGATAACTTCTGATAGACTAAATCAATCTCTTGGTTTCCGACTTTGGGTTAAGTGCGAAATGCTGCAACGAACAGGGTCTTTCAAATTTAGAGGGGCCTGTAATGCCATTTCAACACTTGCAGATGACGGGGCCCCTGTCCTTGCTTATTCATCTGGAAATCATGCACAAGCAATTGCCCTCAATGCGTTACTTTCTGGACGTGATGCAACCGTAATCATGCCCTCTGATGCCCCGATGTCAAAGCGGCAAGCAACTGCTTCCTTTGGCGCTAATATTCATCTTTATGATAGAGAAAACGAAAACCGTGAGGAGATTGGAGAGAGGCTTCAAACGCAGATGAATGCCCATTTAATACCCCCCTATAACGATGAGAGGGTAATAGCGGGTCAAGGAACAGCTGGTATTGAGATTACACAGCAATGTGAAGAGAATAACATTAATCCATCACAGCTTATCGTATGTTGCGGTGGTGGTGGCCTGATTGCTGGGACAGCGATTGCCGTTACAGATAAATTTCCTAATTGCAAAATTTTTGCAGCAGAGCCGATTGGGTTTGATGATATGAAGCGCTCCCTTGCTGCACATAAAATTCTATCTAACCCTGCTGGCAATCACTCAATATGTGATGCAATTGTAACCCCCGCGCCAGGGGAATTGCCATTTGAAATCGCCAAACGATTAGTAACTGGCGGGTTTGCTGTTAGTGATGATGAGGTGCGCGATGCCATGAGAGCCGCTTTCCATTATTTTAAACTTGTGGTGGAACCAGGCGGCGCGGTTGCATTTGCATCAGCGCTCAAAAAAGGGTTTGAGCCGCTTGGTAGCGACGTGGTTGTACTATTGTCAGGCGGAAATGTGGATGAAACAGTTTTTGCGTCTATTCTGCAAAAAACCGCCACCAGCTAACCAAGCATTAAGCAGAAACCAAATCTTTGAGGTAATCTTTTATGGCTATTGCAGTCAGTTCCTAAATAAGTAACACTAATTTTAATACAAAATTTAAACGGGGAAGGAGAAATTGCCAAAACAGAATGCCAAAAGAAAATAACAGAAGAATTGACCAAAAAAATTAGACCAAAAAAAGGTCACAAGAATTAGTAGGTGATGTATTTGTAAATACAATAATTTGCCAAGATTTGCCAAGAGAGGAGATTCAGATGGATATTAAGATAAGCGGAAAAAATATCGAAACAGGCGCTGCGTTTCAGCGCCATGCTGAAGATGGGTTGCAGGATGTTGTAAATAAATATTTTGCAGATGCTATTGCTGCTGCTGTCACCCTTGAGAAAACACTTGCAGGATTTACCGTAAAAACAAAAGTTAATTTAACAAAACGAATAGATCTTGAATCTACCGGTCACGACACGCGAGATGCGCATATCGCTCTTGATGCGGCTCTCTCTCATGCAGAAAAGCGCCTTAGAAGGCACAAACGAAGATTAAAAAGCCACAGAAATAATTTAACCGAACAGGAAGTAGCAGAACAAACAATCACAGCGTCTTTATCTATATATGAGAGTGCCGCATCAAACACTGCGCCTCCTCTTTCAACAGAAACGCCAAATAGCAATACAGATATTGATACATCCTATAAAGACAGTGATGCTTTGCCCATAATCGCGCAATTATCATACGAGGTAGAGCTATTAACGGTGGAACAAGCTGTTATGCAGCTTGAATTATCAGACGAGCCCTGCTTGATGTTCAGGAATGCAAGCCACCTTGGCCTGAACCTTGTATATAAGCGGAATGATAATATGATTGCGTGGGTTGACCCTCGCGGAAATCGTGGTGACATCTAATCAAAATTTGATTTCTTGCTATCACATCTAAGACCCAGCGAAAGTCGTCCTTCTGTTATGTTTCTAACCCCATGCATCGGACGGCTTTTGGGGTCACTTAAATTTTTAAAGCCGGGTCCGCTCATCATTACCAGTGTGCCAGGCGTGTCATCGATAAGTTGAGCGCCCATCCCTTCACGATTATCAGCGGTAAATAATTCTGAGCGTCCTGAAAGACAAATTATTAAAACGAGATCACGGTAGCGAAGCCCGTCTCTATGAATTCCTATTCCATTAGAGCCTTTTTTATAATGTTGTGCCGCAATATCGTTGAAACTCATAGGCGCGCTGAAATAATGCTGGATGCCCGACAGGGCAAACATCGCATTAAAATGGTTTATGCATTTTCTCATTGCCCCTGTTTTTGGCGCTGGAAAACAAACAGAAAAATCTTGGGTAACCCCTGTCTTGGTTATTGAGTTTGCTTCTCTGAAGGTGATTTGGCTACAATATTTAATGAGGCTGGATATTTCAATATTGGTAAAATAAGGAGTAGATACTATTTGCCTGTCCAGCATTGATAGTTGAGCTAAACAACTCTCTATTTTTTGTTTTTTCTGCTCATTAATCTCAAACATCGTTACTCGAATAAAGCACAGGACTATGGCAGATACCGCACATTAAATTTTCTTTTCTTCGATGACGAGGGGCTGAAAAACAACCCTTTGGACAGTGCATTTTCCATTTGGGTGTGGAGAAAACAAGGTTATGACATCGCTTTCCATCGCAGCCAATCTCTAACGCTTTGGACTTCCAGATGGCATCATGACCGTGAGAGTGACCCACAAGAGCATGCGCGATTTCATGCAATAGCGTATGTTCAATTTGTGATTGGCTGGCTGTTCTGGCGTAGCGTCTGGAAATTGAGATTACTTTTTTAGAATAATCGCACATTCCTGCGCGCGATTTGGCATGGTCAAACCGAAAGCTCCAATTCTCTAGACCATGCTGGCTAAATAATTGATACGCAACATCTGAGATATTTTTTAATGGCCTTTTTTCTGTTTTACCGAACATACCCAATCTCGAACTGATGTTAAACAACCCCATTGACCATGGTTTTAAACTAGATTCTGCACAAACCAGATACCTAAATATGGAAAATATTCACTCGTTACATTATTCCAGATGTTATATTATTTAGTGCGCCTCATTATCAGCAAGCCATCTTATGACGATAGCTGCCCCTGGAATCCAAGCTAATCCGGCTATAATATAATACACCAAATCAATCACACCCGAAAAACCAGTTATATACTGCGACAGCACCATTGCCGCTATAATATAAAGCGTTAATGCTGGAACAACCAATAATGCAACCAGCAAATGTCGCCAACGTTTCATATCATACCCCAACACATCCTATATTACGTAACGTTATGCAACATAGCCTAAACACATAATCTTTTCAATTAAATCAAAACCAAGCATCAAGTTTCCCTTTCGTTCTGTATTTTTATTTCTTATTTTGAAATAAACAGTTTATAAAGAAGAATTACTAATTTTTTATATTATTTTTGTTACTTATTTTGGTATTTTATTACTTAATTGATGGTATTTTTAATATATAATTTTTTATTTTTTTTATTGTTTCTTTTATATTTACTTTTTCCAATACAGGTATTATATAATATCTATAAATAATTGTTCCCAAAACGATTTACCTACTTTTCACTTTTCTCTTATGCAGGAGCCCAAAAATGTCCGTTCTAAATAATCTTAAAAATAATGGTATTGTCTCTAAATATTTATCTTGGCTCGAATACTCAAATGCGTGCCGAGCCCTAAATGGTCTAGATGATTACACACTAGCAGATATTGGTATCGTAAGAGGCCAAATCCCAGAATTTGTCTCTGAAAAAATGGTTTCTAACACCAATATTCAGAACGAAAACGCAGCTTAGTAATTTTCCTCCCTATACTAACGCGTTAAAAGAGGTGGTTTATACCACCTCTTTTTTTATGCCTCACATTACGTGCTATAAAAAGGTGCGCTCAATAAACCACCACGCCCCTATCGACGCAATAATTAGGGATGCTGGGATTTGTATGAAAGAGCGATAATATCGGCGTTTTGAAAACCATTTACCAACGAGAAGATATGCTATTAATAATACTGCAATCTGACCAAGCTCCACACCGACATTAAATGCAATAAGGCTGGTGATAAAATGGTGTGGACTAAGGCCTATCTCTAATAGAACAGATGCAAATCCAAGCCCGTGCAACAAACCAAATCCAAAGATTATAGTAAGCCGTGACCAGCCTATGCGCCTATGCCACAAGGTCTCTAATGCTACGTAACTTATGGATAATGCGATAAGCGGCTCAACGATGCTGGATGGCACAGAGACAATGCTGAGGCTAGCTAATGCAAGCGTGATGGTATGCGCGATAGTAAATAAAGAAATCTGGGCCGCTAGCTGGGAAAACTGTGTTGCAAATAAAAACAATCCAAGAACAAATAAAATATGATCAAGGCCCTTTGGGATTATATGCTCAAAGCCGATAATAATATAATCCACAATTAATTCTGGGATAGAAACAGTAGTAATTCCATCTCGAAGGATAGGCGCGCTTAGCTCCCCTGCAGCTAGGTACGCAGAATAGAGCTGGTCCTCTGTTTTAGCTGGTATGTCAGTAACACTATCTGATACTTGCCTGATAATAAGCGGGCCTAATCTTTTATCCCACCCAAATTCAATTTGCGTATCATCCTTATTAATCGGCGCAATTAATGTAATTCTACTCTCACGCGGGTATATAACAGTATCATTTTCAACTACTAATATAGATGCTAATTGCGCGGGTAGCACTTGTTGTTGTGAGCGCAATGTAATGAGATCAGAAAAAGAAGAATATCTATTTGTAAATAACTGCTTTATTTCCTCGCCATTGCGCCCTCGCAACGCATCATAAATATCTGACTTTTCTGTTTCATTTGTATCACTCGCAGAGGAGGCATCAATATCTGCCAAAAACAGCTCAACCGAAAGCGTAATATCAATCTGAACTGAATCTTCTTTAAATGATACCTCAGCAATGGCTGGGGTGATTTCATGTCCGAATGAGGACTGATTTACGCTACCTATTAAAGTAATTATAAGTGCTATAAATAAATGTAAGAACGGTTTATAAAGCAGAACATGGAATTGATTCATAAATTTGTAACACATAACAATATTTCTAACGAGGTAAGAAGATTATAAATGAGTGTGGTATATAAAATACGCATTATATTTGCAAACATTATCACTATTCTATGTTTTATTGCGCTACCAGCAATTGGACATGAATTTTGGATTGAGCCAAAAAAATACACGCTTGTTCAGGGCGATATTTTAAGTGCCTCATTATTTGTTGGACAAGATTTTACTGGTTATGAAATGCCGTATATAGAGAATAATTTCACTAGGTTCGAGATTATATCCTCAAAAGGCGTTCAGCAAATAAATGGAAGAATTGGTGACCGGCCAGCATTAAATGTTATTCCTCTTCATGGCGGATTATCTGTAATACTACACCAATCAACAGCTACTTATCTGACCTATAATAATTTTGATAAATTTATTAGCTTTGCCAAAGAAAAGGGGTTTCCTGAAATACCAAGCCAGCATTTAGCTGCCAAATATCCTAAAACAGGCTTTAAGGAGAGCTATACAAGATTTGCTAAAAGCTATGTCTTGGTTAGAAACAGTAATGGCGCTGATAAATACTCAGGAATGGAACTTGAATGGGTAATGGAGAATACAGATTTATCCAACACCTTCGAAGGACAGTTCGAATTCACGCTTTATTATGACGGAAAACCAAATCCAAATGCGCAACTCTCTATTTTTGCCAAAGATAGCGAAGGCGATGTGCAAAAATCAATTGGGAAAACAGACCAATATGGTAAATTCATCCTCCATACTAATCCTGATACACGCTATTTAATAGATTCTGTAATTATCCGAAAAATGGATCCCAGCTTAAACCCAGAAGGTGCGATTTGGGAGTCACTATGGGCATCAGCGACTTTTAAAACTGATAAATAATAAACGCTTCAAATTTAGTAATAAAGTGTAACGATATGTTTTGCCTCAGCAAAAAAAAGCCACCGTTCGATCAAAAGCCCGAATAGGTAACTTATGATTGCAGCAAAGCTAAAAACCAATGCATAGCTGGGATTAACAAAAACAAGCAACAGCAATAAAGCGGGCATAATAAAACCCGCCAAAGCGGCATAACGGCGTAATTTCAAAGCGTGTTTGCGTGCAATATGATAGCCCATTTCCCTCATCAGATAATTCTGCGTTTGGTTTGCCGGCTCTAAATTTTGCACCTGTGTTTGGGTTTCAAAGCCGATAGCATCTGCCTTAGTAACGCCAAATTCTGCGCTATCAACATAACGCCAATACACCCATTTTAATATGAGTGATGCTTCTAACATCCCTATCGTTATTACCATTATGATTTGATTTACATCATATCCGAACAACGCACTCAAAAATATCCATAGTAAAAGACCACTTGTAATTGAAAGCACACAATAGATAGGTGTTGTAAGGGAGTAATGCCATGCTGGAATTGTTCGCAAGCTTGCATATATCTGCCCGGTACAAAAAACAGTTGAGATAGCAAATAACCCCGCAACACCGCCAATTACAGAAATGTAGGTTTGGATTTCGTCTTTCCATAATTCGGCCCATAATTCGGCCCATAATACTGAATTTTCTGGCATAAACTCAATGCCCCAGATAAGCGCAAGTAACAAGGCTGGCACATAGGTTAAAACTGCCAGCACACCTTCACGTGATAACCATGATGTTCGCCACTGGCTAAGCGCTCTCCATGCCCGCTCTGGCCGCCCAAGATGGCTGGTAGAGGAAATAAGCCCAGCGGTTATTAATATAAGTGAAATTAAAAGAACAGATATGTTCATTAATACTGATGCCGCGTTAAGGCTGAATAAACATAAAAGCCCAAGCACAGCCAAAAGGCCGTAGCCAACACCAGACAAAACCGTAAATAGAATGACAGAATATGCAGGGTTCATGCTCTATGCCTAACGATATGCCTAACGACATGAGGATTATCTAACAGAATTTTGCGCCTATTAGCTAACTGCATTATGATAATTTCTTATCTAACCAAGAGAAAAAATTATCTAAAACCGCATCGCTTGAGCGAATTTTAGAACCAGATGAATAGTGCTCATTAGTGGTCTCACCCCTATCTGATAGTTGTTTTTTGCGCGGCGGAAGGTATCTATTAACAGGCTTGTAATCTAGTGATTCCATAAGCGCGACACCGCCCCGCTCTTGAGATAAAATTGACACTTCACTATGCGGATCAGAAAAATCGCCAAATAATCTAGCGCTCGTCGGACATGCAAGCACACAAGCAGGCTTTCTGTCCTCCTCTGCAAGCTCCTCATTATAAATTCTATCCACACAAAGAGTGCATTTTTTCATAATGCCCTGATTATGGTCATATTCGCGTGCGCCATAAGGACAAGCCCAAGAGCAAAGCTTACAGCCTATGCAGGTTTCTGGATTAACCAGCACTATGCCATCTTCCTGTCTTTTATAACTTGCGCCTGTTGGACAAACACTTACACATTCTGGCTGTTCACAATGAAGACATGAACGCGGGAAATGAACTGTCTGGGCTGTCATGCCATCATTTACCTCATATCCATGTACCCTATTCAGGAATACCCCATCTGGGGAATCACCATAGGAATCAAAGTCAGATAATGGCAACATATCATCCGTGCTGTTCCATTCCTTACAACTTGTAACGCAGCCATGACATCCAACGCAAATATCAAGGTCTATCAGCAATCCAAGTTTTTTATCGGTCTGAGAAGGCAAATTGGTCACTTTATTTCTCCCTGGAATTCTCTCCAGAATTCTCCCTGGACTTCTCTCCAGAATTCTCCCCAGAATTCTTTCTGCAATTCTCTCTGGCAAACATAAAAAGCACGATGCATCATGCCCTTGGCTTTATATCAGCATTAATAGGTGCAAAATAGGGCTCGGAGCGTTGCTCAGAAGATGGCTTAGCTTTTTGAATATGTACTTTTAAATCATACCAAGCCGCTTGGCCTGTGATAGGGTCTGAATTACTATAATGATACCCACCCTCTTTTTCTGGCAATAGGGCTGAGATCAGATGATTTAGAAGGAACCCTTTTTTTATTTCAGGAGAGTCATTATCAATCCCCCATGCCCCTGCTCTTTTACCAATTGCATTCCAAGTCCAAACAGTATCTCGCTGACAACCAGCCATTAATTTTACCTGACAAATTACTGTGCCAATATGACTTGAGACTTCAATCCAATCATCATCTGCAAGCCCTAAATCAGCCCCCCTCTTAGAATTCATATATAGCTTATTGGCATTGGTGATCTGACGAAGCCACGCATTCTGAGAGCCCCATGAATGATACATATTCATCGGGCGTTGGCTTATGGCATGAAAGCTATAATGTTGTTCATCTAAACTGCTTTCTTCAAATGGCGGATACCAAAATGCAACTGGATCAAAAAATGCAAGAACCCTTTTTTGATGTATGGCAGGCGGTGTAGGATTAATTTTTCCATCCGCCGCTAATCTGAATTTCTGCAATGCCTCACTATATAATTCAAATATTATTGGTTTTTCTGAGCCCATAAACCCCTGATTTTTTGCCCATGCAAGATAGGCTTTATTACCCTGTTTAAAATAGCGTGCATCCGCAGGAACTGGGCTTGAGAAAAAACAATTATTTTCCTGATACTTCTTGAGCTGTTCTGGGTTTGGAGCGCCTATGCCAGATTGCTCTCCCTTTTTTCCGCGCCAGCCAGATAATGGGCCTATGCCAGCGCCTCTCTCATGATTTACAAGGTAATCAGCATAATCAGCATATTTAGCACTCGCATCATCATTTACCATCCCTGGCAAGCCAAGGCGTGCTCCTAATTCTATCAACACAGTCTGAAATGGGCGAACATCTCTGTCTGCTTCTACGACAGGGTGTCTTATCGCATCAATTGCGGCATCAGGCTCAGATATTGGTCTATCAAGTAGTGATATGGCATCCCACCTCTCAAGATAGGTGGTATCTGGAAGAATGAGATCTGCATAAGCAACTGTTTCCGAGTAATAGGCATCCGAATAAATTATTCTTGGTATGGCATATTCGCCAGTTTCAGGATTGATTTTTGTTAAGTTTCTAAGTGTTTCTGGAATATCCATAGATGAATTCCAGCCCATATTGGCCATATATAAAAAAAGTAAATCCACATTATAAGGTGTCTGATTTGCCGCGTTATGTATCACCATATGCATTAATCCATGAGCAGCAAAAGGCGCTTCCCATGAATATGCCTTATCTATTCTAAGCGCGCTGCCTTCGTCATCTACAAGCAAATCAGATGGGGATGTAACAAAGCCCAATGGCGGCCCTGGTAGCGGCTTTCCAGGGGTGACATCACCGTGCTTGCCAGCAGGGCGCAAGGCTGGCGGCACTGCTTTTGGAAAGGGCGGCTTATATCTAAATCCGCCAGGACAATCAATTGCCCCTAACATTATCTGCAAATAGTGAATTATCCTGCAACTATTAAAACCATTTGAGTGTGCAGATATACCGCGCATTGCATGCATAGAAACAGGTCTTCCAACCATTTCACTATGCTGTGTTCCTGTCCAATCTGTCCATTCCTGTTCCAAACGCACTTCTTTATCAAAAGCCGCTTTTGCTAACTCATCTGATATCCTGATAATGGTTTCTTCTGCGATACCTGTTTTCAAGCTTACAGATTCTAAGGAATATTCCTTGCTTAAAAATCTGTCTGCTACCAAAGCAAAAGAAGGCGTTGCAACCCGCCCATCTGCAAGCTCATACGCACCATGCAACGCATGATTTTGTGATTTCTGATTAGCACTAACAAGTGAATTACGCTGTAAATCATACGCAAATGGATTGCCTTCATCATCTCTTGCAATAAGACCATGATCTGCATCATCTGGTGCATTTACAACAAGCCAAGTAGCATTTGTATAGCGTTGCAGGTAATCTGTATCGATTGCGTGATTGGCTAATAGCTGCTGTATTAATGCACCAGCGAATAATCCATCTGTTCCTGGCTTAATCCCAATCCATTCATCTGCGACTGCTCCATATCCAGTTCTAACAGGATTAATAACCGTAATCTTAACCCCTCTTTTTTTCAGCTTTCCTATCGCTCTTTTAATGGGGTTAGAGGCATGATCTTCTGCAACGCCCCAAAGCATAAAATATTCTGTTAAATCCCAATCAGGCTCCCCAAACTCCCAGAAAGAACCCCCAAAAGTATGCAGACCTGCGGCTGCCATATTAACAGAGCAAAACCCGCCATGAGCCGCAAAATTAGGCGTACCAAACTGAGAGGCCCACCATCCCGTTAAAGCCTGACTTTGATCTCTGCCAGTAAAAAACGCTAATTTTCGAGGGTCGCTATGTCTTATTTCAGAAAGCCATGATGTCGCAAGCGTAAGCGCTTCATCCCAGCTAATTTCTTCAAACTCGCCTGAACCGCGTGGCCCCACTCGCTTGAGCGGTGCGTGCAATCTTGCAGGGGAGTAATGTTGCATAATACCAGCAGCACCTTTGCCGCATAACACACCCTTATTTACCGGGTGCTCACGATTGCCTTCAATATATTTAACCTTGCCATCTTTTAAATATACTTTAATGCCACATCGACAGGCACACATGTAACAGGTTGTTGTCTTAATCTCGTCTGAAATTCGCTTTGAAAGCTCTATTTCTGGCTGTTTTAGCCCAGATTTTGCCATATCATAAATTCCTGCTATCACGCTGAAAAAAAGAGGGTATCAACTCATTTGTTATTTGACTAATTTTTTTAACTAATTTTGTCTAATCAAATTTGCCTAACCAATTCGCCTGCTGAATTTGACTAAATGATATTAATAATATTATTCCTCCGATGACAAATATAATATTTTAAACTTTTGCATTGAAGTGAATATAAATTTGACCCATCATCACCTAATGTCAGAAAATACTATGTTTCGGGAAGTCAAATGGCAAAGAATATTGATGAAATAAACGCAGCCTTTATGTCAAAATGTGAGGCAAATTACGTTCCGCTAAGTCCATTATCTTTTTTAGAGCGCACCTCTAAACTCTATCCAGAAAGGGTCTCCCTTATTTATGGGGAGCGAAAATATAGCTGGAGCGATACGTATGAGCGGTGCGTGAGACTTGCCTCTGCCTTGCAAAAACATGGCTTACAAAAAGGTGAGGTTGTAACGGTAATCGCTGCCAACACCCCTGAGTTATTTGAATGCCAATTTGCTGTTGCAATGGCTGGTGGTGTTCTAAACACGGTAAATATCAGGCTAGATGCGGATACAATTGCTTATATTTTTGAGCATGCAGAGCCAAGAATACTTATCGCAGATGCTAGTTTTTCAAAAACAGTCTCATCTGCAATATCACAAGCTGATTACACTGAATTTGAGATAATTGATATTATTGACCAACAAGATAGCTCAAGCGCTTCTGCAACACCCATTGGCACCTGCAACTATGAGCAACTCATAGAAGAAGGCGATGTAGAATTTAAATGGCGGCTCCCAGAGGATGAATGGGATGCTGTATGTCTTAACTATACCTCCGGCACTGGAGGGCTTCCAAAAGGGGTGGTGTATCACCACCGAGGCGCTTATTTAATGGCTATGGGGACAATTCCTGCATGGCACATGCAGATGCATCCAACTTATCTATATACAGTGCCTATGTTCCATTGTAACGGGTGGGGACATGCTTGGATGATGACCTTACTTGCGGCTACCGTCATTTGCACACGCCAGCTTACAGCAGAAGCCATCTTTGGTTTAATAGAAACACATAAAGTCACTCATTTTGGGGGTGCCCCCATTATTTTAGGTATGCTTGTTAATGCACCAGCACAGATTCAGTTTAAGCCTGCTTGGCCTGTACAAGTAATGACTGCTGGTGCACCGCCTCCTGCCGCTATTTTGCAAAAAATAGAGGCGCTTGGATTTAGGGTTATGCAAGTATATGGATTAACAGAGACCTACGGACATGTTGTGCAATGTGTATGGCAGGACAAATGGAACCAGCTTGATTTTGCAGAACAAGCTGCGATTAAAGCGCAGCAGGGCGTACAATTCACACATACAGAAATGGTTGAAGTGTTAGACCGTGATACCAACAAGCCTGTGCCAGCAGATGGCAAGACAATTGGCGAAATTGTAATTCGCTCTAATACCATTATGAAAGGGTATCATAAGAACCAAAAAGCAACCGAAGAAAGCCTATCTGATGGCTTTTTTAGATCAGGCGATTTAGCCATTCGTCATGATACGGGCTATGTGGAAATTAAAGATAGACTAAAAGATATTATCATCTCAGGAGGAGAGAATATCTCATCTGTGGAAGTTGAAAATGTATTATATCGCCATGAAGGAATTGCATTTGCAGCAGTAGTTGCCAAAAAAGATGAGAAATGGGGCGAAACCCCATGCGCATTTGTTGAGATGAAACAAAATGTTACCGCTACCGAAGAAGATATTATTACCTTTTGCCGTCAGCATTTAGCAGGGTTCAAAGCACCAAAAACAATAATTTTTCAAGAAATCCCTAAAACATCAACCGGAAAAATTCAGAAATACTTACTTCGGCAATCTTTGCAGGATACTGAATAATATTCCGGCTATCGCATTTATCCTGTTAGGGGCTAGAAGTGGACGTTTAATTCTGCTCTGCCGTTCCTGAATCAAGTAAAGATGCGATACGAGTTAGCGTTTGGGGCGTTTTTGCGAGTTTAATAAAATTCGCACGTTCTCTTGCGAACATCTCTTGCTCGGTAATGGATTGCCGCTCCCCTTCTTTTGCAACAATTACATCTGCTATCGCCATGGCGGTTGTTAGATTATGAGGTGTAAACATGCCCTGTGATACGCCATTTTCCATAAAGGCATGCATTTTCTCGCGCATAGTTGGATTAGCCAGTTTGAATGTTGGTATTTCTGGCGGGGTATATGCCTCCTGCATATTTAGATTTAAAGCGCAGGCCTGTTCAAATATTCTATCCTTATTCATTACTTGGCGATCCCTGTCTGGCAAGAAGTAACAATAACGCGCAGACATATCAGGCGACGTGCCTATTTTGCCGTAACCTATCTGCATCCAGCATTGCCAAGCAGCTTCATCCCAGTCTTGCGTTTTGTTAAACCAGCGAAGATAGGTTTGCTTCACCCCTCCCCCAGCTGGCAATAAGCCAACCCCAGCCTCCACCAGACCAAATGTCGAATTAGTATGAGCCACAAGCGCATCACAATGCGCCAACACCTCAAATCCGCCACCGATAGCAAGACCAGATGGCGCGCCAATCACTGGCACTGGTAAATAGTTGAGTTTTGATACGACTTTCTGAAAATCCCCCAGAAATTCATCCATTTCTGGCCATTCGCTATTTTCAATAAGAGATCTGAAATGATTCAAATCCACGCCTGCCGAAAAATGTTGCGCATCATTATGGATAATAACCCCGCTACCAGGGTCGCTTGCTACATATTCCAGCATTTTAACAGTCCCTGGGCGAAGTGCATTAGCCTTTGAATGGAACTCAACAAGGCGCATGTTATTATCAATTAAATAACAGCTTGCATCATTATTCTGAGACAGGACTGGCAAAGCGCGCCTTAGAATTTGAAGCCTGAAGGAGCCTTCTGGCAGACTTATAGGAACATACCCTCTATCACTATCACGCACAGAAACGATACCTTCATTGACCTGATAAAAGGGTTTTCCAGATTGAAGCGCGGAAGGCATAGTGAGGCCTGCATCCCCTATTAATCGATGTAAGTTCTCACCTCCGATAGCATCAATCATCTCAAACGGGCCACGTTGCCAGTTAAACCCCAATTTCATCGCATCATCGATATCTTGTGGGTTAGTCGTTATCGTGCCTAATAGCTGACCTGCATAACAAAAAATATGGGCCAAAACAGAACGGGCAAATTCGCCATATTCGCTATTATCTTGAACCAGCACTAATAATGCTTCTTCCTGCTCACTTTGTGCTTTGGCTGCTTTTTCAGCAATTTCTGGCAACGGATTAATATCGCGCCATTTTATATCTGAGTTATCATTTGCTGATACTTCTCTGACCTGTCTGCCTGATGGGTTTTCTGCGTAAAATCCGCCCAACCCCTTTTGGCCTGTATAGCCTGTTTTTATCAAAGAGGTGATTAGGTCAGGATCAGTGCCTACTTTCTGAAAATCATCCTGCTCTGGCAGAATTTGGCGCATGGATAAGACCACATCTGACATAAGGTCAATTCCGATCAAATCATATAACCCAAAAACACCTGTCTTCGGTATGCCCATTGGTCTGCCAAGAATAGCATCCGCATCATCAAAGGGAATATGGCGGCTTAACGCTTCAAACAAGCCAACTTGCATCGCGTAGACACCAAGTCTGTTCCCAAGGAACCCTGGTGTATCGTTACATCTGACCACCCCTTTTCCAAGCACCACATCATTGAAATCAGCAAGCGCGTCCACAATATCCTTGCGGGTGTGAGCGCCAACCACTAATTCAAGCAAACGCATATAACGAACAGGATTAAAATAATGTGTGATGGCAAATCTCTGTTGGAATGCAACAGACATATCCTCCATTAAAACCGTGATCGGGATTGAGGATGTGTTGGATGTTACAACACACTCACTCTTTATTATGCTATCCAAGCGTGAATAAAGTGATTTTTTAATATCAAGGCGTTCTACCACCGCCTCTATAATCCAGTCATACTCTTTTAACGCCTCAAAATCACTTTCAATGGTGCCTGTTTGGATGTGTTTTGATACTTTTTTTGATACCAGCTGGGGGGGATCAGACTTAATAAGCCGCTCTATCGCTGCCTCTGCTGGGCTTATCTCATTTTCATCCTTTGCTGCCAAATCTAGCAGCAGCACATCTAACCCTGCATTTGCTATCTGAGCCGCAATGCCACTTCCCATTGTGCCTGCACCAATAACCGCGATTCTTTTGAATTGTATCTTAGCAGCCATGATTATTATGCCTCTAATTATAAGCTATTAATTTAAGAATTTTTGAATTGAGCTATTAACATCATCTGGTTTTTCAATCGGAAGCATATGACCAGATTGTGCGATTGTAACACATGTTGAATTTTTAAATGTATCTGACATTTTAATACCCAATTTAACAGGCGTCATCTTATCATCTTGGGCAAGAATACATAAGACTGGCGCCTCAATTTCTGCGGCGATATTAGTAGCATCAAACTGATTACAGGCAAGCAGATCAGCAGGTAACGCATCTTGTGCATTTGCCATCATTAATTCACGTCCAATACCCAGGAGTGAATGACCGGGCTGGGATGCTGCAAAAAAATGACCCTGCCTGCCATGACCCCATTCTGTCATCATTGCAATTGCGAGCGGCAATGAGCTGTTAGATTTATCAAGCAGATGATCATTCACTTTTATTTGTAATGCGCCTGCAATCAATATCAGTTTTTCAGCTAAATCAGGATATTTATGTGCCAATGACATGGCAACAAGACATCCTTGTGAATGACCTACTATAATAGCAGATTTAAGATTACACTGAGCCATTAACCCAGCAACCCAATCTGCCATTTCCTCAATGGTTTCAAGAGGATTTCCTTTTGATAATCCATGTCCTGGAAAATCAGGTGCATAGACATCATATCCTTCAAATGCAAAAAACCGTGTTTGCAAAACAAATGTAAGATGGCTTTGACCGCTTCCAGGCAAGAAGATAATAGCCTGATTGTCTATTGATGGTTTTATGCCACCAGTAGAGATATAGGTTGAATGCCCATTCACTGTTAATTTCATAAAGCCATCCTAAAACACCAGTTTACCTAAAGCTTGCTAGCTGCTTTTAACCCTTGTTCAAAATCAGAAATAATATCGGAAATATCTTCTAAGCCAACAGATAATCTTATCATATCATCGGTAAGACCTGCTGATAACATGCTTTGTGAATCTATATGTGAATGTGTTGTGCTGGCAGGGTGAATAACAAGTGTCTTTGCATCGCCAACATTAGCAAGGTGAGATGATAATGTGACTGTTTCTATAAATTTCTTTCCCGCATCACGTCCCCCCTTTATTCCAAAGGTAATGATAGAGCCAGCACCCCTTGGAAGCATTTCTGCTGCAAGTTCATGTTGCGGATGCTCTGGCAGTGAGGGATGACGAACCCAAGAGATTTGTTCGTGTGAGGTAAGAAATTGTAACAGCTCTTGTGTATTTTCAATATGACGCTGCATTCTAAGAGGTAGTGTTTCCAACCCTTGCAGAATATGAAACGCGTTCATAGGGGCAAGACACGGCCCAAAATTATACATTGCTTCGGCACGAAATTTAGCCGTAAACGCAACCGGTCCAAATTCCTCGTAAAAATTAATATTGTCCATTGCGTAATGTGGCTCAGAAATCGTGGGAAATTTATCGGTGCTACCCCAGTCGAAATTACCACCATCTACCACAACCCCGCCAATCGCAACGCCATGTCCGCCCATCCATTTGGTAAGAGAATGGATAATAATATTCACCCCATTCTTAACAGGCGCCATCAAATAAGGGGTATTAAACGTGCCATCCACCATGAACAAAATCGAATGTTCCTGACATATTTTTGCAACCGCATCCACATCTAGTATGACAAGCCCTGGGTTTCCAATTATTTCTGAGAAAAAAATCTTTGTCTTTTCCGTAATGGCTGATTTTAGCTCTTCATGATTGGTAGGGTCTACAAATGTTGTGTGAATTCCAAAGCGAGGAAGCGTATATTTCAACAGATTTACATTAGCGCCATATAATTGAGATGAGGCAACAATGTGATCCCCTGCAGAACAGATAGTTAATAGCGCAGAGAATAATGCTGCCATACCTGAACTTGTCGCAGTAGCCGCCGCCGCATCATCTAGGGCGGCAACACGTTGTTCCAGAACAGCAACGGTTGGGTTTGATATACGTGAATATAAATGTCCCCCGACTTCCATATTATATAAAGCCGCGGCATGGCGTGTATCACGAAATACATAGGAGGTTGTTTGATGAATGGGAACCGCTCTTGAGCCAAATTCAGAATCTGGTGTTTGCCCCGCATGCAGGCTAAGCGTGTCAAATTTATATTTATGGCTCAATGCATTGCCCCTTAATTATTCAAGAAAACAGAGTTCTGGTTTTATGGTTTTATAATTTGCTATGCGATTTGCCTATTAAGCCAGCTCACATCCATATTTAATATCGCATTATCATCGTGGTTTATTATATTTGAATAGGTAGAAACGCAAGGAAGACTATGTTGTAGATAAATCTCAGCACATATTTTTTTTGCCTGAACAAAATCATCCGCAAGCGCTTGTTTATTTTTTATGGCCTTATCTGCTGATTTTACAGCCATCCACCCGCCGCATAGATAGCCAAGTTGCATCAACCAGCTTACCCCATTTGCAGCCAGAAACCTAGGATCGTTAGAACGCGATAATAATCTGTCTAACGTATCGCGAACTTCCAAAATAGCATTTGATAGGGGAATAGAATAGACATCCTCTATATCCGCAATTTCTGTTTCAATCTCATCCAGAAGGTTGCGGATTGTCTGCCCCTCATCTCTAATGGTTTTTCGAAACATAAGATCATTTGCCTGAATGGCGGTTGTACCCTCATAAATTGGCAATATTCGGGAATCACGAAAAAATTGAGCAGCTCCTGTTTCCTCTATAAACCCCATACCGCCATGTATTTGCACACCGTCCGAGCAATGTGAAACAGATAATTCTGTAATCCAGCCTTTTATTACTGGTATTAAGACAGATGCTCTATTTTGTTCTATCTCTCTCTCGTCACTTACAGAATTATCTGCTCTATCCATAGCATTGGCACCTGTAAAAATGAGCGCCCTCATCGCATCTATCTCAGACCTCATCACTGATAATAATCTTAAAACATCTGGGTGCTGATTAATGGCTGTACCCGTCTGTGTTGCCAGCGGCGTGCCTTGTACTCTTGTCTGCGCATAGGTTACGGCATGCTGATAGGCTCTCTCAGCAATGGCAAGGCCTTGCAGGCCAACATTGAAGCGCGCATGGTTCATCATTCCGAACATAATCTCAAGCCCCTTATTCTCCTCCCCAACCAAATAGCCAACCGCGCCATTATTATCGCCATATTGAAGAACAGCCGTAGGCGAGCCTTTAATACCAAGTTTTTTCTCAATCGAAATACATTTCACATCATTGTGCGTATCAAGCGTTCCATCTTCATTCACAAGGATTTTTGGAACGATAAACAAGGAAATACCCTTAATGCCTTCTGGTGCATCAGGGGTTCTAGCCAGAACTAAGTGAATGATATTTTCGGCCATATCATGCTCACCATAAGTGATATAAATTTTTTGACCCGAAATTAGGTAATGATCCCCCTTGGGCACTGCTTTAGTTCTGATTTTAGATAAATCAGTGCCTGCCTGTGGTTCGGTTAAATTCATTGTTCCGGTCCATTTTCCAGAAACAAGATTAGGCAGGTAGGTTCTTTTTTGCTCGTTTGATGCAGATTTCTGAAGCGCATAAATCTGTCCCTGACTCAACAGATGACACAGTGCAAAGCTCATATTTGCGGAATGCCACATCTCGCACACAGCCGCGCTAATGCTCATGGGCATTTCCTGTCCGCCCCATTCGCGTCTAGCCTCTAATGTAGTCCAACCAGAATCACACATAGCCTGATACGCCTCTTTAAAGCCATCTGGTGTAATAACATCTCCGTCTTGCGTAATCTTGGAATTTTGCTTGTCGCCAGAATGATTCAAAGGAGCCAGAACAGTACTTGCAAATTTTCCAGCTTCATCCAGAATTGACCAGACAAGTTCTGCGTCTATTACGTCTTGGTTTTGGGGATCCCCATTCTGGGACGCTATTATTGAATCGATGCCAATTAAATGCTCAATAATAAATTTTTGATCCTGAATTGGTGGTGTATACATGATAGTGTCTGCCCCTTTTGTTCTGAACTATCCTGATTATAGCATAAAAGTAGTGATTGACGCAGTTAAGAATCAACCGTAGCATTTCGGTTTATAAAATTTCTATCGATTTATTTTTCTTTTTTTGTAGCAAAGATTTCACTCTCCATGATACCGCTAAACATTGACTTGCCAAAGACCCACCGACTTGTTCAACTGAGCCCGGATTTATATTGGGGAAGACTTCCTCTCCCCTTTAGATTAAACCATATTAATCTTTATATAATAGACACTAACAATGGATG
>ERZ802819.76-NODE-76-length-57315-cov-10.8319_pt1 | contig 57315 bp, 60 predicted proteins | sample MGYA00345647_ERZ802819 | MGnify/ENA primary metagenome ERZ802819 (study PRJEB30503, sample SAMEA104212355) | marine metagenome | biome: Westerlies Biome; feature: [SRF] surface water layer (ENVO:00010504) within the epipelagic zone...; material: water (ENVO:00002006)...
GCATATACTTTCATATAATCTCTTTCTCCAACAGTTACAGAAACTCTGTTACCTTGATTAAATGGAGATTTAGAAAACATTGCAATTACACCTTGTTGTGTATCAGGACCATACATCGGAGATGCAGGACCACGTACAAGCTCTACTCTTTCAATATCAGAGTCATCTGGACCCATGAATTGAAGTAATTGAGCGTTAACCACAGGAGCTCTTGACCAACGGTTATCAACTACAGCGTGAATTGCACCAGAGAAAACACCATTAAAACCACGAACAGTCACATTGGACCCTTCAAGACCGGTTTTCATAGTTTCTACTCCAGCTCTATTACTTAAAACATCTGCAATAGTGGTTGCGCCTCTGGCTTCTAATTCAGCTCCGCCAAAAACTTCCACACTAGCAGGTGCTTCAGTAACTAATTCTTTTTTAAAAGATGCAGACACTACAACTTGATTCAGTCTTACATTACCTGATTCAAGAGTAAGGTTTACATTGGCTGCTTGTCCGCCGCTAACGCTTACCATGGCACTTGCAGCATCATACCCAATGTATGAAGCAGTAAGTGTATAGTCACCGTCGCTTAAACCTGAAATTGAGAATGATCCATCTTGATTAGATGAAGCTCCCATATCAGTACCTTCAACCGTTACATTTGCACCAGCAAGAGCAGAACCGTCAGCACCAGAAACAGTACCAGAAACAGTTTGCGCAGTTAGTGTCGCAACAGATAAAAGAAAGACAAACAAGTATTGAAAACTTGATTTGTTAAGTTTCATTATTTTATACCTCTTTTTATTTTCAGTTAGTTTTATGTGGTGAAAAACACCGCATAAGTATCAATTATTTTTAAGGTACTACCTCAATTGAAAAAAACCAAATAAAAAATGGTATCTGTTTGTAACTTGTTTTTAATGAAATACATCAAAATTATATCAATTATAGCCGCTTTAAATTTATTATACGGACAAACCACGGAAGAGATCATGGCAGAGAATAAAGAAAAATTAACCGATATGCAGTATTATGTCACACAATCATGTGGTACAGAACCTGCATTTGATAATGAGTATTGGGATAATAAAGAGCCAGGTATCTATGTTGATATTATATCTGGTAAAGCTTTATTTGCCTCAATTCATAAATATGATTCTAATTCAGGATGGCCTTCATTTTATCAGCCTATTGAGAAAGAGGAATTAGAATTTAAGCAGGATTATGAGTTAATTCTTCCTCGAACAGAAGTCAAAGGAAAGGATAGTGATTCTCACTTAGGACATGTATTTAACGATGGTCCTAATCCTACGGGATTACGTTATTGTATTAACTCAGCTGCTTTAAAATTTGTCCCATTAGCAAATATGGAAAAAGAAGGATATTCAGAGTATTTATCTCTTTTTAACTAGATTCTAAAATGGAAAAAGAATCTCGTTTACAGTCATTTCTTGCTAATCCGTCTAAAGCATTATGGACAATGGCATTGCCTATTATTGCTGGAATGATGGTTCAGACTCTATTTAATGTCGTAGATATTATGTTTATTGGTTGGCTTGGAGCAGAAGAAGTCACAGCTGTAGCATTTGTAAGTCCATTATTTTTTATCATTATTGGACTAACGGTAGGTCTTGGAGCCGGTGTAACAGCTTCTATTGCTCAGTTCATAGGACAAAAAGATAAGAAAAATGCAGATAATTGTGCTGAACATACCATTCTTCTTGGTCTAGTAATTACATTAATTTTATCATTTCTAGGTATTGCTTTTGGAGAAGAACTTTTAGTCTTATTGGGAGCTTCTGGTAATATTTTAGATATATCTTATACTTATTTGAAAGTACTTCTTTATGGAATAGGATTGGCTGTTTTTTCCTTATTTTTCCGTGCAATTTTAGCAGGAGAAGGAGAAACAAAAATCCCGATGTTTATTGGGTTAATTGGTACATTATTAAATCTCGTTCTAGATCCTATATTTATATTTGTTCTTGAATATGGTGTAAAAGGAGCTGCACTAGCTACAGTTATTAGTCAGGCAGTGATGGTTGTAAGTTATCTATTTGTTATTTTCGTACGAAAATCTACATATATCACTTTTAATATCAGTGACTTTAAATATAGTCCGAGTATTATTAATACTATTTTTAAAATCGGGATCCCATCTTCTATATCAATGCTTATTATTTCTTTCGGTCAAGTAGTTATGAATAGAATTCTTATTAATTATTCAGTAGAAGCTGTTGCAGCTTATCAAATTGTATCAAGAATTGATATGTTATTGTTTATGCCTATACTAGGCATTGCAATTAGTCTGACAACGATAGTAGGTATGTTTTTTGGAGCAAAAGAATATAAAAAATTAGTTTCAATTGTAAGGTATGGCTTATTACGAGCTGTTTATATAACTATTATAAGTGTCGCAATTTTGTTTATTTTTGCAGATAGAATTCTTCCTCTCTTTAGTGACGATCCTGAAGTATTAAACATTGGGATAACTTATCTACGCATTATTATTCTTGCATATCCTGCAGTGGGACTAAGTGTCATTTGTTCAAGAATATGCCAAGCCTTAGGACAGGGAATACCATTATTGGTGACAACTGTCACTAGAGTATTAATTATTACAGCACCTTTATCTTATTATTTCTACATCACTGGTAAACCAATCGAATGGGTGTGGTATGCTCAAGTATTTGCCATATTAATAGCTGCTAGTATATCATTTGGATGGTTGCGCTATTACTTCAAGAAGTTTGCTATTGTTTGATTTAGGCTTAAATCTTAATTTTAATTTATGAGAGTTCTAAAAAACCTTAGTGAAGCTGAAGCATTAGTAGGAAAAGAACTTGGCCTTAGTAAATGGCAAAGAATAAGTCAGATTCAAATATGGGGTTTTGGTTTATTTACAGGAGATCGTCAATGGATTCATATGAGACCACTTAAAGCAAAATTAGGATCTCCATTCAAAACAACCATTGCTCATGGATTTCTTGTTTTATCCCTACTACCTAAAATTTTAGAAAAAACCTATAAAGTAGCTTCTGCAAAAATGGGTGTTAATTATGGTTTAAATCGCGTCAGATTTACTGCGCCTGTTCCAGCTGGAAGTCATGTCAGAGGTCGGGTTACTTTAAAAGAATTTAAAAAGATTAAAAATGGTGCACAGCTTACGGTATCAGTTACGGTAGAGCTTAAGGGAAGTGAAAAGCCTGCATGTGTAGCCGAACAAGTATTTCTTGTTTACGAATAAAAAGGGGATAGAGTGAGTATATTACATTTAGTTCGTCATGGACAAGCTTCATTTGGAGCAGAAGATTATGATAATTTGAGCCCAAAAGGCATTCAACAATCAATTGAGCTTGGCAAAGCTCTTGCTAAGCAACAATCTATATTTGATCATGTGATTGTTGGGCCACATCGTCGTCACATGCAAACTTTTGAAGGAATCAAGAAAGGATATAATTCAAAAAATCTTCCAACTCCTGTCATAAATAATGATTTTGCAGAAAATCAACTAATGGAAATTGCTGACTATTTTATTCCACAGATTTTAAATACCAATCAAACTACTAAAGAGATCTTTAACGAGTGTGAACCAGCAGAACGACATGATAAGTTTTTAAAACTCTTTCAGATTGTCGCACAAAAATGGATGAATGAAGAATTAGATCTAAGCAAACCTGGTTTTGAAGGATTTTCTGTTTTTCGTTCTCGCATAACCAGGGCTCTCAAGACTATGCAAGATAACTTATTAGATAAGTCAGATATTATGATTGTTACGTCAGGAGGAGCAATTTCTGGAGTTTATGCAGATGTAATCGAATGTTCACATGAAGAAATACAAAAACTTAATTTTGGTATTAAAAATGTATCTATTTCAGAATTTTCAATGTCAACTGAAAGATTTACTTTAAAAGCTTTTAATAGTAGCTTAATACCAGAAGAATTAGAAACGTTTATTTAGGGGATACTATGGGAATATCAGAGAAAGATTTTCAAGATATAAAGAAAAAAATAGCAAATTTCGTTAAAGAAAAATTACTTGAAAATGAGAAACAATTCCAGGCTAATCATACCTTTGCAGATCATTTACCTTATTTAGAAGAAAAAAGAAATCAAGTAAGAGAAATGGGATTATTTACTCCTCAAATACCTAAGGAGTATGGTGGATTAGGATTGAGTTTGCACCAGTTAGGTCAAATCTATGAAATTTTAGCAAGCACTTTTTATGGCTTATATGTTTTTAATTGTCAAGCTCCAGATGCAGGTAATATGGAAATCTTAATGGATCATGGAACAGATTATCAAAAAGAAACATTCTTAAAGCCTCTTATTGATGGAAAAATTCGTAGTTGCTTTTCTATGACAGAACCAGAATTTGCAGGATCTAATCCTTTAATGATGGGTACAGTTGCTAAAAAAGAAGGTTCTAATTATGTTATTAATGGACATAAATGGTTTACATCTTCTGCAGAAGGAGCAAGTTTTGCAATTGCAATGGTCATTACAGATCCAGATAATCCTAATCCATATCTTAGAGCAAGTCAAATTATTGTACCAACAGACACTGAAGGATTTAATTTTATTAGAAATATTTCTGTTATGGGTGATGAGGGAGATGGTTGGAATGCTCATGCTGAAATTCGTTACGACAATTGTATAGTTCCTGAAGAAAATGTATTAGGTACGCCTGGAGCAGGATTTAAAATTGCTCAAGATAGGCTTGGCCCTGGAAGAATTCACCATTGTATGCGCTGGATAGGTGAGTGTGAACGTGCATTTTCTATGATGTGTGAAAGAGCAGCAAGTCGTGAAATATCTCCAGGGAAATTATTAGGATCAAAACAGACGATTCAGAACTGGATTGCTGATTCTCGTGCTGAAATCAATGCTTCAAGATTGATGGTCCTTGATGCAGCAAGTAAAATTGATGCAAGCGGAGCTGAATCCGCAAAAGTGGAAATATCCACCATCAAGTTTTTTGTAGCACAAGTATTGCAGAATGTTTTAGATCGTACACTTCAGACACATGGAGCACTTGGAATGACTGATGATACTTTTTTAGCGTCTTTGTGGAGGCATGAAAGATCTGCAAGAATTTATGATGGAGCTGATGAAGTACATAGATCTAGGGTTGCAAGAGAGATTTTAAAGCAATATTCAAAGTAAAATTTCATGTTCTCAAATAAGGCAAAGGTAGGTTTCAGAATTCCACTAAAACTTAAGCTTTACCTTTTTATGTCTAAATTTTATAAGCCAAAAAATAATATCACCTTTTCTATGGATAAAGCTAAGGATATTCGAAAGGGCGAAAATTTACCAATAGGTCCACTAAAAAATTTCTTAAACACTCAAGGCTTTAATACAGATGACCTTATTGTAAAACAATTTCCTAGTGGATATTCAAATCTAACTTATTTCTTAAGTACTAATAATAACGAATACGTATTAAGAAGACCTCCTTTTGGAGCTGATAGTTTAAAGGGTGGACATGATATGTCCAGAGAATATAAGGTGTTGAGCAAATTAAAATCTGAATTTAAAAAAGTTCCAAATGTACATCTGTATACAGAAGATAAATCAATCATTGGTGCCCCATTTTATATTATGGATTGTGTAAAAGGATATATTATGAGACCTAATTTATCTCAAGAAAATGCACCTGATGCTAATACAATATCTAAAATTGCAGATTCACTTATTGATACTTTAGTCAATTTACATCAGGTAGATATTGATAAGAGTGGTTTGAATGATTTTGGCAAAATAGAAGGATATGTATCAAGACAAGTATCAGGATGGACAAAAAGGTATTTTCATGCCAAGACACATTCTTTACCAGAAATGGAGTTTGTTGCTAAATGGTTAAACGATAATCAACCAAAAGAATCTGGAAGAGCTATCATTCATAATGATTTTAAATATGATAATGCTGTCCTTGATATAAATGACCCTTCTAAAGTTATTTCGGTATTAGACTGGGAAATGGCCACCCTAGGAGATCCTTTGATGGACTTGGGCACTACGTTGGGATACTGGGTAGATAAAAATGATGCACCAGAGCTTAAACTGTTCCAATTGAGCGCTACGACATTAGATGGAAACCCTTCAAGGCAAGATATCTTAACTATGTATGAAAAGAAATCAGGAAATAAAATCGATAATCCAGTTTTTTATTATGTATTTGGACTATTTAAAATTGCGATTATTGCTCAGCAAATTTATTATAGATATCATAAAGGATACACAAAAGATAAAAGATTTAGTATGCTTAATGTTGCTGTTAACACATTAGGGGTGATGGCTAATCAAGCAATCATGAAGAATAGAGTAAGTGATTTATTTGAGTAGAAAAATTTTAGATAAAAAAAAGGCCTTCATTGAAGGCCTTTTTAATTTAAAGATTAAAACTATTTTGTGTCCATCTTAGCAGCAGCATAAACAATCATACCGATAAGAATTTTGTTAACAAAATCTGCTAAATTGTAAACTTGATTTGTTAGATCCATGTCAACTCCACCAGCAGTGAAATATCCTAAGAAATAACCTAGAGGATAGATTGCCCATCCAAAAGTTACAATTTTCTTCATTCCGTCAAAAGCAAACTGACCAGCAGCGTTACCTTTAGCGTTTACTTCAGCAGCTTCACCAGACCAGATTTCTTTTAATAATAGTCCCCAGAAAATCATTCCAACTGCAAATCCTACAGTAGGGCTAACGAATGCAACAGCACCAGTTTCACCAAGATATCCACCGACTAACATTAATATTGAGTAACCTAGAAGTCTATTTAATACACCTGAACTAACTGCAGTTACTGCAGCAAGTACAATGTAAAATTCTACCATTTGTAGAGGCACAGTAATTAGCCAATCAATGTATCTAATTGATACAACATCAGTAGCATCCATGTTTCCTCTCATATAATAGTAGTGAACAGCAGCAATAAAGCAAACCATACCAGAAACTGTTAAAGCAGTTTTCCATTTTGGGTTTACATTATCTCTTTCCAACCAAAGAAAAAGACCGGCTGCAAGTAAAGCCATATTTGTTACAAAAAATGTAAAAGTTGTAAAGTCCATTTATTAATACCTCTTTAATTTGTTAAATTGCAAGAATATATAATATTTATTAATTAAAGTCATAGTACTTTATTGAGGCAAGTGTTATTTTATTGAGATTATGTCTCAAAACATTTTATAAAAATGAACGAAAAATTTACTGAAATATTCAATTCTATCGACAGAGATATGTCATCGGCTGTACCTGATTATCAAGATCCATTTCATTTATTTTATCTTGCCAGCTCTTTGGAAGAAATTCCTAATATTAGAACAGTAGTACTAAGAAATTTCTCTATGTCCAAAAAGATTTTTGAATTTCATTCCGATATTAGAAGTCCAAAAGTTAAGCAATTAAATGTTAATTCTAATTTTTCTGCACTTTTTTATAATCCGGATACAAAAATACAACTACGCTTTTCTGGCACAACAAACATTCTTCATAAGGATGAATCTACACAAAAGAGGTGGATTGGAATTTCAAATTCATCACGAAGATGTTATTTAGGGCCATACAGCCCTTCAAGTACAATAGAAGAAGATCATCCAAATATTCCTGATGAATTTAGGTTTGGAGATCCAAAAATAGAGGAAACAGAAAAAGGATTTGAAAATTTTGTTATTGTTCAATGTAAATTTACTAGTATCGATTACCTTAGTTTGAAATATAGTGGACATTCAAGGTGTAGATTTGACTTTATCGGAAAAAATGTTTCAGTTTGCTGGTTAGCTCCTTAAATTGATTAAAATCGGGGGAGCAAAGTTATTTTAACTATGGAAAATTTAACTATAAATAGCGCGATTTTAATTACTGTTGGTATACTGTTTACTACTAATTTAATAGGGTATATATACACTGCTTTAATTCTTCATACCAATCTTATCAATGATCATAGAATCCAACCTAAAAAATATTTTGCGAAACGTTTTTATAAAAGACTCCCTTTAATTTTATTTAATATTTTTCTTTTACTTTCCGTTGGAGTAATTGGAGTTTATTTATTCTATGATATACTTGATTTTTCAACTCCAACTATCGGAATCTTTTTATTACAGTTGGCTTTAATTTTTTTAATAGATGATCTATATTTTTATTTATATCATGCAGCTTTACATACGAGATTTTTATATAAGCATATTCATAGAACACATCACCGATCTACAATGCCCATACCAATGGAGTATATTTTTACACATCCTCTTGAATGGTTTTTTGGTGCTATCGGTCCCTTTATTGGGCTAGCAGTAATTGCAATTTTCATCCCTCAGATAAATATTTATGCATTTTGGGCTATGATTGCCCTTAGAAATTTACATGAACTAGATATTCATTCAGGAGTAAAGTCTTCGAAATTAACAACATCTATTCCTTTTTATGGTACAACAGAGCATCACGATCTTCACCATTCAAGGAATAAGGGAAACTATGCTTCAACATTTACACTTTGGGATAAAGTGTTTGGTACTGAGATTACAAAGCGATGAAAACTACAATTATTTTAATGGTTTTATGTGTTGTTCTTGGAACATTCTTTAATTTTCTTACAATCAAACGATATATTCGAAAAAAAAAGAATCAACGAAATACATAGCGGAGGAAGAATGATTAAATATTTTTTTTCAATTTTTATGGTTAGTTTTTTACTAGTGATGTGTAGTAAAAATAATAGTGATGTAGTATCAATGGAAGAATTTCAATCTGAGATTCTAAGCAAAAATACTTTTGTTTTAGATGTTAGAACAGAAGAAGAATTTTTTGGTCCTCTAGGGCACATTGATGGTGCAATGCTAATTCCTATTGATGAACTTTCTATGAGGATAAATGAGCTTGAAGAAGTGAAAGACAAAAATATTTATGTTGTTTGTCGAAGTGGAAATAGATCTAACATTGGAAAAAATATTTTACGAGAGAATAGCTTTAACGCTATTAATGTTGATGGCGGAATGTTGGCTTGGAAGCCATTAGATAATGAATAATAAAGAAGAGTTAATAACAAAATATAGAAAATCATTTATAACAATTATGATTATGTTGTTGATTTTACTGATACCATTTTTTTTCTATGGAAATTAAGCAAAAATATCCTATCGATTTTGCCAAAGGTATCACTTGGCTTATCATCATTGGATTAATTTATTATTTCAATCAATCCAATAATCTTACTGCATGGATTTATTTTTGTTTGCACGGCTCTTATGGAATTATGTGGGTCATGAAAAGTAATATGTTTCCCGATAAAACGTGGGAAAGAAAAGCCGGTATACCTTATACTTTATTAATTATTTTTGGACTAATGATATATTGGGCTCCAGCCTTTATTATAACTATGACTAGCCATGAAGCTTCCTTGCAGATTTTAGTAAGTGCGATTATTTTATTTTCGTTTGGTGTTTATTATCATTTTGTATCAGATATGCAAAAATATATTTTCCTAAAATATAATTCAGGATTAATTACTGACGGTCTTTGGAAGCAGTGCAGACATCCAAATTACTTTGGGGAGTTACTAATTTATTCAAGTTTCTTAATGCTTACTATCGAGTCATCTTTATGGTGGGTTCCAGTATTTATTTTAAGCATTTTTATTTTTATCATTTGGATTCCTGGAATGAAAAGAATTGATAAGTCTTTGTCTCGTTTTGAAGGTCATGAGGCATATAAGAATAAAACAGCGTTTATTATTCCTTATATTCTATGATGGAATCACCGCTTGTTATTTATTATGATGGGTTTTGCATTTTATGTTCAAGGGCTATGGACTTTTCTATTAAAAATGATCATAAAAAAATAGTTTATTATAGCCCTATGCAATCAAATTATGCTCAAAAAAATTTAGATAAAAAATATATCAACGATATGAACACAGTTGTAGTAAAAAAAGGTGATAAAACATTTACAAAATCAAAAGCTGCATTTATTGTTTTAGATACACTGAATCATCCTTTTAGATATTTTCAATTCTTTTTGCCGTCTTTTTTAACGGATAAGATTTATGATTTAGTAGCTAAGAGAAGATATAGCTGGTTTGGAAAAAAAGAAGAATGTATTTTTCCTATTAACAATTCACAATTTTTAATTGATTAATGACAAGAGATAAATTTAAAAGACTTTATGATATTGAAACCCGATGGTATGATGAAGATATGTTGGGTCATTTAAATCATGGTACTGCTGTAACGCTCATTGAGGATGTTAGAGTGAGGCATGCTAATGACATAGGTCTTGAACCTTATGATCGAAACAAATTTCCATTTATAGTAGCTTCTATGAAGTTTGATTATTTAAAACAAATTAGTCATCCAGAAAAATTAACCATTGGTATTAGGGTATCTCGTATTGGAGGAAAAAGTTTTGATTACGAATATGGTATGTTTAAAGAGGGAGATGAGGAATGTGCCATTAAATGTTACATGACTCTGGTATGTTTTGATTTTGCTAATCAAAAAAGTATCCCTGTTTTTGATGCATTAAAAAATGAAATATAATTAAGGAAAATTTATCATGAATATTACAGTTGAAAACGATATTAAAATTATTAATATGGGTGAAAAGGGCCCAAATCTTTTAAGCGTTTCTAGAGCGAAAGCACTTATAGCAGAATTAAATTATGATGAATGTAAGGCTGTTATTCTTATGGGTAATGAAAAAGTGTTTAGCGCAGGATTAAATTTGAAAGATCTTATGTCAGCAAAAGATCCAAAAGAAGTTTCTCTTATTTTTGGAACCTTGAGAGATTTATTAGTATCATTTAGAGAATTTCCTGGTCCAGTAATTAGTATTGTAGGCGGTCATGCAATTGCAGGGGGTTGTTTGATAGCATTAGCATCTGACTATCGTTATGGAATGTTTGGAATGCATAGAATGGGGCTGAATGAAATGGCGATTGGTATTGATTTGCCACCAGATATGTTATCAATTATTAGTCATTCAATTGGAAGAGAAAATCTTTTTGAAGTAGCTACACAATGTAAAATGTATTCTCCAAAACAAGCTTATAAAAAAGGTTTAATCAATGAATATATTGGAAATCCTTTTATTGGTAAAAAAAGAGCAACATCAGAAGCTCTTAAAAGAGCAAAAAAATTGGCAAGTTTTTATATTAATGCTGGAGCGCCATTTACAAGATTAAAGCAGTCTTTGATGCATGATACTGATTTTGATTATGAGATATTGATTAGCAATTGGTTTAGTTCTGAAACTCAAGCTAAAGTTAAAAAGGTAATGAGTACATTAGCCAAAAAATGAAAATTCTTATTGCTGGAGGTACGGGATTAATTGGAGCTCGATTGGTTAATTCTTTAATTTTACAAAATCATACTATCGTTGTTTTATCAAGAAATCCATCAAAGCATATAAAGAAATTTGATAGTCAAGTAAGCTTGGTCGATTGGGAATCTAATGATATTGAATTACTAAAAAATATTGACGCTGTTGTTAAGTTAAGCGGAGAATCTGTTGCTCAATTGTGGACAAAAAATACAAAGAAGAAAATCTTAGCAAGCAGAATAGATTTATCACAAACTCTATCAAAATTTTTAATAAAAAATAAAATAAATAGTAAAGTACTTATCAATGCTTCAGCAATTGGATTTTATAGTAAAAAGTCAATGGAATATGATGGTGAAGTAAATGAAGTTTCTAATGGCGGAGATTCTTTTTTATCTAATGTATGTCAATTAAATGAAGAGTCTTGCAAAATATTTTCTGATCATGGCATGAGAGTTTCTCACCTTAGAATTGGAATGGTGCTTACAAAGAAATTTTCTTTATTAATTGGTCTTTCTTCTTTTTTTTCAATTCCAATCCCAGGAATAAAAAATAATTATTTTCCATGGATTCATATTGACGATGTCATAGGTTTTATTCACCATGTTCTTGATAATAATCTTGAGGGTCCTTTTAATTTAATTTCTCCTAATGCGATCAAACATAAAGACTTTTATCATACAATTAGAAAGCATTATAGAGCTGTTATTCCATGGATTATATTTATTCCAAGCTTTATGATAAGAATGGTTGGAGACATGAGTGAAATGGTTTTGTACGGACCTAAGACCATTCCATTGAGAACATTAGAAAGTGGATTTAAATTTAAATTTGAAAATTTAGACGATGCATTACATGATATCGATAAATAAAATACCTTGGAAAATAGTCAGGATTTATTAAATTTTACGCCGTGAAAACAATTATTTTTATCAAAAGGATATAATCAATTGGCAGTAAAAAAAACTAAGAAAAAAGCATTTAAAAAAGAATTATTAAGCGTCGAGCAAGAAATTCTAAAAATGGAGTCGGCGACTCCTAAAAAGAAAGCCTCAAAAAAGAAAGTCACTTCAAAGAAAGCTTCAAAAAAGAAAGTAGCTAAATCTGATAAAGAAATTCAAGCAGATTTGATAAGAATTGAAAAAGCTGAAGCTATGAAAGATGCAAAAGAGAGAGCAGCTGAAAGAATTAGAAGATCTAAAGTCTCTAGTGGTACCATTAGTATGTATTTATCTGAAATTTCTCAATATGAACCTTTGGCTCCTGAAAAAGAAGTAGAATTAGCTGTTCGTATTGAAAAAGGAGATAAGCAAGCAATGAAAGAATTAGTAGAAGCTAATCTTAGATTTGTAGTATCCGTTGCTAAGAAATACCAAGGAAATGGATTGTCTCTGTCTGATATTATTAATGAAGGAAATTTAGGTTTGATTAAAGCAGCCAAAAGATTTGACCCTTCTCGTGGATTTAAATTTATTTCTTATGCTGTATGGTGGATTAGACAGGCAATTCTGCAAGCATTAGCTGAACAAGGTCGTCTAATTAGATTGCCTTTAAATCGAGTTGGAACTATTACTAAGATTACTAAAGCTGCTGAGAAATTAGAGGCTGAAATGGGTAGACCTCCCAAAGTAGAAGAGATAAGTCATCAGCTTGAAGTCAAATCAGAGGAGGTATTCAATGCACTACAATACTCTAGAAGACATAGTTCTTTAGATGCCCCATTTGCCGAGGGAGAAGATAGTTCTCTAATTAATGTTATTGAAGACGAGCAAGAAAAAGATCCCGACAATAAAGTGATGGATACATCCATGAAAGAAGAAATTGCTTCAGCTTTAAGTACTTTAACAGATAGGGAAAGATCGGTTATTGAAATGTACTTTGGTATTAATCGCGATAGATCTTTTACCTTAAACGAAATTGGTGAGCAGTTTAGTTTAACTCGTGAACGCGTTAGACAAATTAAAGAAAAAGCTATTAGAAGGTTAGCTCATAAAACTAGAAGTGAACCATTACGAGTATATCTTGGTCAGTAGCTTAGACTCTACTTTAATTCTCTTTCCAATTTTTCCTATAGTTTTAATGATGCATATACATGTTGTTGTTAATGCCATACAAATCAGAAAGTCAGTATTAAATCAAGAACTAGATCCTAGATGGTTAAAGTATATGCCAGGCTGGCAAGAAATTCCAAACGATATTCAAGCTTCAAGAGAGCTATATAAAAATCTTTTTGAGGCTCCCATAGTTTTTTTGATTTTTTGTTTGTGTGCATATACAGTCAATAATGTAACTTTATTCAATCTAACTCTAGCATGGTTATATGTTGTTTTAAGAATATGGCACTATTACGTTCGAACAGTTAATCCAAAAATATCTAAAAGAAGAGTTCCTTTTCAATATTCATTACTTGTTACATTCATTCTATGGATTGATTTATTTATTTTTTTGCTTAAATAATTCTATAGCACAACAATTGCGATAGTTGTATAATTCAACAACATGAGTAAAAAATCCAGAATTGCTATCATTGGAAGACCGAATGTCGGTAAATCAACACTTTTTAATCGACTTTCAGGAAAAAGAACGTCTATTGTTGATCAGGTTGAAGGCGTCACGAGAGATCGAATTTATGCATCGGGAGAGTGGCTAAATAAAGGATTTGATATAATAGATACGGGAGGCTTTGTCAGCTCAAATGAAGATATTTTTAATGAAAAAATTAAAGAACAAATTGTTGAAGCATTAAATGAATGTGATGGTATTATTTTTATGGTGGATGGAAAGGATGGATTAAATCCAAATGATAGTCATTTAGCAAAAATGGTTAGACATTCTAGCAAAAATTATGTCTTAGCAGTAAACAAATGTGATACTCCAGATCATTCTGATAGAATAAATCCATTTTTCAGTTTAGGTCTTAAAGACCCCGTACCAATATCAGGGCTTAATGGAGCAGGTGTGGGAGATATATTAGATACTTTATTTGCGCATGAAGATCTTGAGGGGCAAGACTTTGAAGATATGGACAAAGAATCTATGTCGATATCAATTGTAGGGATGCCAAATGTTGGCAAGTCCTCAATTCTTAATGCTTTGATTCAAAGAGAGCAGGCTATTGTTTCAGATATTGCAGGAACAACAAGAGATTCTATTGATACGCACATCAAATGGCATGGACATTCAATTAAGATTGTAGATACTGCAGGTTTGAGAAAGAAAAGTAAAGTTGATGATGATATTGAATACTACAGTTCTTTAAGAGCCATTGATTCATTAATTAGGTCAGATGTCGTTTTACTTGTGATAGATGCAGAAAAAGGTTTTACCAAGCAGGAAAAAACAATTGCTAGTGAAATTATTCGTAGAGGAAAAAGAATGATAATTTTAGTTAACAAGTGGGATTTAACAGCTAATAAAAATATTTCTGCAGAGATATTCAAAGAAGAAATGGCTCATGAATTTCCTTTAATTCAGTACTATCCAGTACTCTTTGTATCTGCTTTAACAAAAAGGCGTATTTCAAATATACTATCTGAAACTTGGTCATTATTTGAAAAGCAAAGAGACAAAATTAATACTAAAGTATTAAATGATTGGCTTGTAAAAGCTGTTAGAAAACATCCCCCTCAGGCATCTCTTGGTAAATCAATCAAATTAAAATTTATTGAACAAGTACAATACTCACCTCCAATATTTGCTTTCTTTTGTAATTATCCAAAGTTGATCACCGTTGCTTACAAACGATACTTACATAATCAGCTTAGAGAATCTTTTGATTTAGATGGGATTACAATTAAGTTATCTGTGAGGAAAGGATAATGAACCAAAAAAAAATCTATAGTTGGGCTCTTTATGACTGGGCAAATTCTGCATTTGCTACAACAGTGATGGCAGGATTTTTTCCTTTATTTTTTTCTCAGTATTGGTCTGATTCAACTAGTCTTTCAAGTAGTACTTTTTATTTAGGGTTAGGTAATTCAGTTGCCTCTATCATTGTAGCACTGTTGGCACCGGTCCTTGGAGCAATTGCCGATAATGGAAGTTTTAAGAAAAAATTTCTTATCTTTTTTGCTTTTTTAGGTGTAGTTATGACCATAGGACTAGGATTTATTGCTCAGGGAATGTGGCCTATTGCATTATTAGTATATATTTTTGCGACAATTGGATTTTCTAGTGCAAATACTTTTTATGACTCATTACTACCAGCTGTAAGTAATAAAGAAAATGTAGATTATGTTTCTGCGCTTGGATTTTCATTAGGATATTTAGGTGGAGGAATTTTAATCGTTATAAATTTTTTAATGCTTACTTATCCATCAGCTTTCGGATTAATGGATGCTACTCAAGCAATTCAGTATTCATTTATTTCTGTTGGAATATGGTGGGCAATATTCTCATTGCCAATTATACTTTTTGTTGATGAACCAAAGTATCATGATGAAAAATCATTAACTGATTCTATCAAAGATGGCTTATCACAATTTAAAAGTACTTTTGATGAAATTAGAAATTTAAAGGTAGTAGCTACCTTTCTTGTTGCATATTGGCTTTATATTGATGGAGTAGATACAGTTGTTCGTATGGCAGCTGATTTTGCTATTACGCTTGGTTTTGATCAGACAGCAATTATGGGGGCTTTAGTATTGATACAGTTTATTGCATTCTTTGCTACACTAATTTATATAAAAATTGCAAGTAAGATTGGCTTAAAAAATGGTATTTATGCAGGAATCGTAGCATACATGCTAATTCTTTGTGGGGGATATTTTGTTACAGAGATATGGCATTTTTACTGCATTGCAATTTTAATTGGATGTTTTCAGGGAGGTATTCAGTCATTAAGTCGTAGTTTATACTCAAGAATAATACCAGAAAAAAAATCAGCAGAATATTATGGATTTTATAATATGTTAGGAAAGTTTGCAGCGGTAGTTGGACCTTTACTTATGGGTACTGTTACTCTTTTACTGAATGATATAATTGGTGACGAACAACAAGCTGCAAGATTTGGATTATTATCAGTAGGTATCTTATTTATTTTAGGAGCATATGTATTTTCTAAGGTAGATATCGCTGAAGGCGAAGCAATCGCTAAAAAATTATAATATTTTCTTATATTCTTTGGTAATTTAATGCTTACAATTCATCAGGTTTAACTGAAAAGGGGAAAGTTATACTACATTTTTTAAAGGAAATTTCACCGCAAGGAGCGGATATTTTTTCGGGTGATGCACAATTACTTCTAGAAAAACTCCACCAAAAATTTAATACAAAAATTGATCAATTACTTCTTGATAGAGAAGAGGGTCAATCTTTAGTCGATTCTGGAATTTTACCAGGATTTGACCCTGCCACTAAAGAAATACGCGATTCAGTATGGAAGGTAAGAGATATACCTCATGATTTACTTGATAGAAGGCTAGAAATTACAGGTCCAGTTGATAGAAAAATGATAATTAATGCTCTAAATTCTAATGTGAATGTTTTTATGGCAGATTTTGAAGATTCGCTTTCACCAACTTGGGAAAATATTCAAAATGGAATGATTAACATGCGAGATGCTGCACATCGAACGATATCTTTTCAACATCGCGTTACTTTAAAAAAATACAATCTTAATTCTAACCCTGCTACTTTAATGTGTAGAGTTAGGGGACTTCATTTAAAAGAGAAGCATATTACAATTGATGGAGTATCAATGTATGGCGCCTTAGTAGATTTTGCGATGTATTTATTTCATAATCATAAAGTATTGAAAGGTTTTGGTACTGGACCTTATTTTTATATTCCAAAATTACAATCTTATAAAGAAGCAGAACTGTGGAGTCAGGTAATATGTTTTTGTGAAGATGAATTAGGTCTTGATAGAGGAACTGTAAGAGTGACATGTTTAATAGAAACCCTTCCAGCTGTATTTCAGATGGAAGAGATTTTATATTACTTAAAAGATCATATTGTCGGATTAAATTGTGGTAGATGGGATTACATTTTTAGCTACATCAAAACATTACAAGCATTTCCTGAAAAAACATTACCTGATAGACAATTAATTACAATGGATAAACCATTTCTATCGTCTTATTCTACCTTGTTAGTAAATACATGTCATAAAAGAGGAGCATTTGGTATGGGTGGAATGGCTGCTTTTGTACCATCAAAAGATCATGAAGAAAATAGAAAAATTTTAAATAAAGTCAGAAAAGATAAGCTCTTTGAAATTGAAAATGGACACGATGGCACATGGATTGCGCATCCTGGATTAGCTGATTTCGTTAATGAGATTTTTCATGAAAATTTCAAGAGCCTTCAAACCAATCAATTAGATTTTATGAGCGAACATAGTATTACAGCTAATGATTTGTTATCTGGATATAAGGGAAATAGTACTGAAGAATGTTTGCGTTTGAATATTAGAATAAGTTTAAAATATATAGAGTCATGGATTGGAGGAGTTGGATGTGCGTCAATTTATGGATTAATGGAAGATGCCGCTACTGCAGAAATTTCTAGAACATCTATATGGCAATGGATTAAACATAAAAACAAGCTATCTAACGGAAAGATTATGGATAAAAGCCTTTTTGTGTCTTGTCTTGATGAAGAATTTCATAATGTGAAAAATGAAGTAGGAAATGATAATTTTAATAATGGAAATTTCACTCTTGCTAGAGCTATATTAGAAGAGATTACTTTATCAGAAAATTTAGAAGAATTTTTAACACTTAAAGCGTACGGGGAACTATAAAATGAATCTTGAAAAACAAGTTTTAGATTTAAAAAATGATTGGGAAATGAATAAAAGATGGTCTTATGTGAAAAGGCCCTATACAGCTGAAGAGGTAGTAAAATTAAGAGGTTCTCTTCAACCGGAATATACTTTAGCGAGAGTTGGAGCTGAAAAGCTGTGGAAGATGTTAAAAGAAGAGGACTATGTCCATTGTCTAGGAACATTAACCGGTGGCCAAGCAATACAAGGAGTTAAAGCTGGTGCAAAAGCTATATATTGTTCTGGTTGGCAAGTTGCTGCAGATAATAACAGTGCAGAAGCTATGTATCCTGATCAATCATTATATCCCGTGGATTCAGTCCCTTCTCTTGTTAAGAGAATTAATAGTTCTTTTAAAAGAGCTGACCAAATAGAATGGATGACCTCAAATGGTAATCCGAAATTTGATTTTTTCACTCCAATTGTCGCAGATGCTGAAGCAGGATTTGGTGGAGTGCTAAATGCATTTGAACTAATGAAAAATATGATTAAAGCTGGAGCCGCTGGAGTTCATTTTGAAGATCAGCTCGCCAGCGTTAAAAAATGTGGTCACATGGGTGGAAAAGTGCTTGTTCCTACGCAAGAGGCTATTAATAAGCTTGTTGCAGCAAGATTAGCAGCAGATGTTTCAAACGTACCTACATTATTGGTAGCGAGGACAGATGCTAATGCTGCAGATTTATTAACATCGGATATTGATGAAAGAGATGCTGAGTTTGTAACAGGAGAGAGAACTTCAGAAGGTTTTTACCGTGTTAAAGCTGGTATTGATCAAGCAATTTCAAGAGGATTGTCATATGCACCATACTCAGATTTACTTTGGTGTGAGACAGGAAAGCCGAATCTTGATGAAGCAAAGAAATTTGCAGAATCAATTAAAAAAGATCATCCTGAGCTAATGTTAGCTTATAATTGCTCACCTTCATTTAATTGGAAAGCGAATTTAGATGATGCAACTATCGCAAAATTTCAAAGAGAATTAGGTGCAATGGGATATAAATTCCAGTTTATTACCCTCGCTGGAATTCATTCAATGTGGCATGGTATGTTTGATTTAACCAAAAAATATGTTAAGACTGGTATGAGCGCGTATGTAGAGCTTCAAGAAAAAGAATTTGCTGACCATGATAAGGGATATACTTTTTCAGCTCATCAACAAGAAGTTGGAACAGGATATTTTGATGCAGTAAATAACTGTATTGTTGGAGAATCTTCAACAAGCGCGATGGATGGCTCAACAGAAGAAGAACAGTTTTAATTTTTGATAGTTATTTATTATAAATAACCAATGCTAAAGCAAATTTTTTTTTTAAATTAATGGCATGAGTAAAATATCAGAATATTCAGAATTAGTACAACCAACACATATTAACACAGCAGGTACCTTATTTGGAGGTTACATGTTAGCCTGGCTAGATCTAGCTGCCGCTAAGGCTGCAACAGAATTTTTAGAAAATACAGATGCTTGGGGGGCAGTAACTCGCGCATTAGATAAAGTAGAATTTAAAGAACCTGTGTTTCTTGGAGATTGGGTTAAATGTAAATCTGAGATTGTAAAAGTAGGAAACTCGTCCATGGTAGTACAAGTAAGAGCATTTGCTCAAAGTAAAGATCATGGTAAGCGATTAGCATGCACAGCTGATATTACCTTTGTCGCAGTTGTCAAAGATGAGAAAGGTAGCTTAATTAGTTTTAATCACAATATAAGTTTGAATAAGGAGAAATAATGGCACACATTAAAAAATTAGAATATGACGTAAATATGGATAATGCTAAAAATAGTGACATTTTAGCTATGGGTATATTTGAAGATAAGAATGATTCCGAGCTAATTAATAGCCAAATGAAAGGAAAAGTCGGAGAACTTGCTTTTGATTTTAGTGATAATCAAAAAATTCTTTATTTTGGATTAGGAAAATCAGAAAATGCTACTCCTGAAGACTTTAGAAGAGCAGCAGGATCAGTAATGGCATTTATAATTAGTAACAAATACTCTTCTATTGCAGTGCAATGTCCTAAATCTAATAAAAATGATGACTATTTTTGCCAAGCATTTTCAGAAGGTTTAGTGCTAGGAAGTTATCGTTTCTTAGACTTTTTTACAGATCAAAGAGGTGAATATCACCTTAAAAAAATTACAATGGTTGATGAGTGTTGTACTGAAGCGTCCAAAAAAGGAGTTACGATAGCAAGTGCAGTGTGTGACGCTCGAAATCTAGCCAATAATCCACCAAATGTAAGTACACCTTCTCGTCTAGCTGAATTTGCACAAGAGGTTGGCGAAAAAGGGAATATGAAAGTTACAGTATTTGATAGAGAGGAGTTTACAAAAATGGGAATGGGTGCCTTTGCTGGTGTTGCTCAAGGAACTAATGAACCTCCCAAATTTATTATCATGGAATATTTTGGCGCAGATTCTAAAGATGAAAAGCCAGTTGTACTAGTTGGTAAAGGATTAACATTTGATACTGGTGGAATCTCATTGAAGCCAGGAGCAAAGATGGATGAAATGAAATTTGATATGTGTGGTTCTGCAATTGTATTTGGAACAATGAGTGCAGTAGCAGAATTAAGACCAAAAAAGAATATTGTAGCAATTGTTCCATCCACACACAATATGTTAGGGGGATCAGCTTATTTACCTGGTGATATTCTTACTGCTTATAATGGTAAAACAATTGAAATATTAAATACTGATGCTGAGGGTAGATTAATTCTTGCAGATGCTTTGTCATATGCAAGCAAACATTATGACCCTGAATTTATGGTAGATTTTGCAACACTTACTGGTGCATGTGTTGTGACATTTGGACATATTGCAAGTGCTATTCTTGGTAACAATCCTAACCTTATCAAAAAAATTGAACAGTCATCTAAAAATACTGGTGAACATGTTTGGGAATTACCATTATGGGATGAGTACTGCGATCAAGTGAAATCTCATATTTCGGATGTAAAAAATTTAGGATCACCTGGACAGGCTGGTACTATAGCAGGAGCAGCATTCTTAAAAGCTTTTGTTGGTAAAGATATTCCTTGGACTCACTTCGATGTTGCAGGTACGTCATGGGGAGTGGAAAATAGAAGTTATATTCAAAAAGATGGTGCTTCCGGGCAAGTAGTTAGGCTGGTTTTAGATTTAATTGGCGCCTAATAAATGAATAAGTTAAAAGCTATTAATACTGTCCAATATTCATTACAGTTACTAACAGCATTATTGTTGCTTTATTTTACTATTAATTCTGATTCTCCAGAAAGAGTTGCAATTCCGATTCTTTTAATTTTTGGTTGGACTCTTGGATTTGCTCAACGAAGAATTACTAGAAAAAGAGTAAATAGATTAAGAAAGAACAATAGAAAAGATGTTTTACATGAAGGGTAATTAAATTAAAAATGAATGAATTATTTTCTAATAATATTTCTTTAGATCAAGAAAATCATAAATATGAATTAAAAGATAGTCCTGATTTCCACTTTTCAAGTGTAACCGAATTTATCCATCATTTTTTTGAAAAGTTTGATCAAGTAGGCATTGCTCAAAAATTAATCAATACTCATCCAAAGTATAGTGGTAAAACAGTTGAAGAGGTAATTAAAGAGTGGGGAAAAGGTGCAATAAGAGGTACTATTGTTCACAATGAGTTAGAAGCATTCATAAAAGAAAATATTACACCAAAACATGAGATGTCTATCATTGGAGCTGCATGGATTAAAGAAAAGCAAAAAGATCCTGATAATACATTTTTTTCTGAAGTTATTGTTTATTCAAAAGAGCTTGGTATTGCTGGAACGATTGATGTTTTAGTCTATAATAAAAAGCAGGATACTTATCATCTTGTAGATTGGAAAACTAATAAGCGTATCGATAAAACATCTTATAAAAAGAAGATAGGTATATTAAACTCAACCAAACATCTTCAAGACTGTAATTTTAATCACTATTCTTTACAGCTTTCATTTTATAGATACATACTAGAGCGTTATTATGGCATCAATGTCGGTAGTCAAACCCTTTTTCATTTAAAAGAAAACAGATATGAAATTTTTCCTGTAAATTACCATGAAGAAGAATTAATAAATATGCTTAGAGAAAAAGAATTAATATGATAAATACCTATTTACTTATCGCCCTAATTGCTGCAATAATATTTCTTGTATTCTATATTGATAAAAAATTCAAATCAATTGGTCAAGATGATGACAAAATCATCGATCAATTTGCAGCTATTGGAGAGCTATTTGCTGGATCTGAAAGAAATATAAATGATCTACGAGATAAATTATCAGAAACAAAATCAGCATTAGAGACTACTTATCAGAATAGTCAGAAAGAAGTAACTAAATCTCTTAATGAATTCAATCTAATTTTTAGAAGCTCGCAAGAAAGAGGTAGTTTAGGGGAGTATAGGGTAGAACAGTTACTCGAAAATCTTGGATTACAAGAAAATGTACATTGGAAATCTCAACAATCATATGGCAGTGCTAGACCTGACTACACTTTTTATTTTCCTGATCAAGTATATATAAATTTAGATTCAAAATTTCCTTTAGAGCATTACAAAAATATGGTCAATTCGGAAAATGAATTTGAGAAAGAGGCTGAAAAAAAAGCTTTTGAAAAAGATGTGAAAGATCGCATAAAAGAAATGCAAAAAGATGGATATGTAGATGTTTCAAGTGGCAGTGTTGATTTTGTACTAATGTTTGTACCTAGCCAAAGCGTATTAAACTTTATTAGAAAAGAGTTTTATGCTTTATGGGAAAATGCACTAAAAAAGAAAGTTATTTTGGTTGGAACGCCAGAACTATTTGCAATGTTGCAAATGTTAAAAACATCGGTTCATAATTTTACTCTAAGTACTAAGGTAGATGACTTTAAAACTAACTTTAATCAATTCAAACTAGAATGGACAAAAATGGAAGCTTTGCTTGAAAAGCATGAAAATCAGATTGAAGCATTAACGAAGAGTTATAAAGATATTACTACTACTCGAAATAAAAAATTAAAAAAATCAGTTGATCTTCTGTTGCCAAGCAATGATAAAGATGACTAATTATTTCTTATAATCCTATAAAATAGAAAAAATCTATTAGAGTAAATAAGAATAAATAACCAATTACTTCCCATAATCTTTTAATAATGCTTTTTATTCTTACTTGAATCATATCTGTAGATTCTGTTTTTTTATATTTAAAAATATTAGGAAGAAGCCTTGGAGTTGATTCATAATAGGCCTTATAAGACTCATCATGGGTGCTTAAGAGCACTTTTTCTTCATTTAGTATAGTTGGTATATGAAACAAAACAAATACAACTAATAGGGCAAATGATACAGCTATTGATTTAATTGCAAAGCACATTCCCAAAAACAGCATCAAGCTAAAAAAATATAGAGGATTTCTAACCATAGAATATGGACCTTCTTTAATTAGCTTTCTTGTTTTAAATCCTTCAAGATAAAGTGATGCCCAAATTCTTCCAAAACCACCCAAAACAACAAGACTAAAACCGATATAGCTAAATAATAAAGATGTATTCATATCTATATTTAATGAAAAAGCAGAAAAATTATTATCGATTATAATGAATGTAATAATTAGTATAATTGATATTCTTAGTATGGCCATTCTCTTTCTGGCAATATTCTTGATCAACATTTTTCCTCATTTCTTCCCCCGAAGAATTATTATTTAATTGAAACCCTCTTTTCTTGGATTAATTCACAACCAGCTACATCTTCTCCATTTTTCAAAGCTTCTTTAATTTTAGTTTTATCAATTGATTGAACTTCTTTTTTTTCAAGAAATTTATCAGGAATATCATTTTCATTAGTTATAACAACTTTATGTGGGTTATTTTGAATGGAGATAGTTATTTCAGAACTCTCAACTTTCTTTGTATTTGTTTTTTCTAAATTAAATCTTAGATATTCTTTAAGATGTTTTATTTTAGATTCAATTGATGTCCTTCTTTTATGCTGCCTAGATTCAACTTCTTTGATGCCTTCAGCTGTATGTTCAAGATTTTTAATATATTTGGCTACATTAGTAGTTTTGAGCTTGAATTCACCCTCCAAAGATTCTAAAGTATCTTTTACAGACTGGTCATCTAAATCAGTTAAACTCTCTAAAGCTTCTTGAAATTCATCTGCAAGTTCATATAGGCTAGGTAAAGACATAGATTAATATAAAAAAAATACTCTGAAATTTACTATAATTCTTTGATTTCTTTTAAAAGATCATTCAACATATCTTTTGCATCACCAAAAACCATGATAGAATTGTCATAGCCAAATAATTCATTTTGAACACCTGCAAATCCAGGATTCATACTTCTTTTATTTATAATAACTGTTCGAGATTTATCTACGTTTAAGATAGGCATTCCATATATAGGGCTTGACTGGTCATGTCTTGCTGCGGGATTGACAACGTCATTTGCTCCAAGAATTAATGCAACATCACAGTCTTCAAATTCAGGATTGATTTCATCTAAATCTTTTAATACATCATAAGAAACATTTGCTTCAGCTAATAACACATTCATATGTCCTGGCATTCTTCCTGCAACAGGGTGGATTGCATATAGAACTTTTTTACCCTGAGCTTCTAAAGTGTCAGCTACTTCTCTTGCAACATGTTGTGCTTGTGCTACTGCTAAACCATAACCTGGTACGATAATAATTTTTTCAGCAGCATCAAGAATCATTGCAGCTTCAGTCGTTGAGTAGCTCTTAATATTCATTTCTTGCTGACTTGAACCGCTGGCACTAGTTTCAGAACCAACAGCGCCAAAGATTACATTTGCTAAAGATCTATTCATTCCTTTACACATAATATTTGTTAAGATTAATCCTGAGGCACCAACAAGTGAACCACTAATAATAAGTGCATTATTTCCAAGCAAGAAACCTGTTGCTGCAGCTGCTATTCCAGAATATGAATTCAATAGAGATATAACTACAGGCATATCAGCTCCTCCAATTGGAATAGTAAGACCTATTCCTAATATTAGCGCTAATGCCGTAATCATATAAAAAATTGTATTGTCAGGTAATAAATTAAAATTGTGAGCTGCAAGTAATACTAGCATAGATCCAAAAATTACTGCGTTGATAGCTTGTTGTGCTGGAAATGTAATGGCTCTTCCAGATATAAATCCTTGAAGCTTACCAAAGGCAATAAAGCTACCAGAAAAAGTTAACGTACCAATTAAAACACTTAAACACATGATTATGTATGAACTATCTGATCCTGAAAAAAATTCAGAAGATGCAACAAATGCAGAAGCAGCTCCACCTAATCCATTAAATATAGCTACCATCTGAGGCATTTGAGTCATTTCAACACGAACAGCAAAGATAATACCTAATATAGAACCAATACCAACACCTAAAGCAATCATTTGCCAGTCAAAATTTGCACCAGATGTTAATGTTGCTATAATAGCAACTAACATACCAAGAGAAGCTAAAAAATTTCCGCTTCTTGCGGTTTTAGGATGGGAAAGACGTTTGATACCTACAATAAATCCTATTGCAGAAACCAAATATAATAAATTTTGTATATCGTTTTGATTCATCATTTTTTCTTAAACATTTTTAACATTCTATCTGTTACCAAAAATCCACCTACAACATTGACAGTTGCACAAATTAACGCTGCTAATCCAAGATACATACTAAGCTCTCCATCCACAGTAATAGCTAATAATGCTCCAACTATAGCGATTCCTGAAATTGCATTTGAACCCGACATTAAGGGTGTATGAAGAGTAGGAGGTACTTTGTTAATTATTTCATTGCCCACAAATACTGCCAAAATAAAAATTGTTATTAAATTAATAAGATCCATTACAAAGCCTCTTTAGTTGGTTGATGTCTAATTTCACCATTTTCAATGAATAACATTCCATCTATGATTTCATCTTCTTTATTGAGCTTAAATCCATTTTCTTCATGACAATGCTCAATAATAGCTTGAACATTTTTTGAAAATAACTGACTAGCATCTGTTGCCATTGTACTAGGAAAGTTAGTATTTCCATCAATTAAAACATCATTATGGAATACTATCTCGTCCGGTTTAGTCAATTCACAATTTCCACCATTTTCAGATGCTAAATCCATAATAGCTGAACCAGGCTTCATAGCTTCAACCATTTCTTTTGGAATAAGAACTGGCGCTGGTCTATTTGGTATTAAAGCAGTAGTAATTACTAGATCAGACTTCGAAATTCTTTCTTTCATGACTTCTTGTTGACGTATTTTGTAGGCATCACTAGTTTCTTTTGCATATCCACCTGACCCTACACCATCTTCACTATCATTTTCTACCTCAACAAACTTAGCTCCTAAACTTTCGACCTGTTCTTTTACCTCTGGCCTTACATCAAATGCTTCTACTTGAGCTCCTAATCTTTTAGCAGTTGCGATTGCTTGTAATCCAGCAACACCTGCTCCAATAACCAAGGTTCTTGATGGAGAGATTGTACCTGCAGCTGTCATTAACAGTGGCATATATTTTCCAATATGATTAGAACCAATTAAGACTGCTTTATATCCAGCAATATTTGCTTGAGAACTAAGAATATCCATTTTTTGGGCTAAAGTTGTCCTTGGAAGTAAGTTTAAAGAAAATGCAGAGCACTTAGTATTCTGTAAATCTTTAACTAATTCAATATCTTTAATTGTTTGAAATAATGAGATTAACAAACAGTCTTTTTTTAATAAATTAATTTCATCTTTAACGGGAGAGTTAACTTTTGCTATAATATTACAATCAAAAACTTCATTTTTTTCAACAATTTTCGCACCAGCTTCTTTATAAAGAGTATCAGAATAGTTTGATGCTTGCCCAGCATTTTTTTCTACGAAGAATAAATAACCCTTTTTTGTAAGGGCTGAAACTGTTGAAGGTATTATTGCAACCCTTTTTTCTCCAGCTTTGTTTTCTTTTAATACGCCAATTTTCATATCAATTTCAACGGTGTAAAATTACACAATTCTTATTAATCAGCAACAAATTTATTATGTATTAAAAATATAATTTATATTAATTAAGTTATGTCATGAATTTATATGAAACAGCAGACCTATTTAACTCCTTTCACCTACCTGTGTCTGATAGGCATAGTATTTACATTGAAGAATCAGGTAATAAAAATGGAAAGCCAGTTATCTTTCTCCATGGAGGTCCAGGAGGTGGAATTGATGCTTCATATAGACAATATTTTAATCCTGAGAAATGGCGTATTATTATGTTCGACCAACGAGGGTGTGGAAAAAGTACTCCATTTGCTGATCTAAACCAAAATACTACATGGGATTTAGTAGAGGATATTGAAAAGATAAGAATGCACCTTAATATTGAATCTTGGGTGGTGTTTGGCGGAAGCTGGGGAAGTACTTTATCTCTAGCTTATAGTCAAAAGTATCCAAGTGTATGTAAAGGATTAATTTTAAGAGGAATTTTTTTATTAAGAAAAAAAGAGATTCGTTGGTTTTATCAGGAAGGAGCAAGTAAAATATTTCCTGATGCATGGGATAATTTTTTAAAGCCAATTCCCATTCATAAGCAGGATAATCTGCTCAAAGCTTATTATGAATTATTAACACATGAAGATTCTTCTAAAAGAATTGAAGCCGCAAAAGCATGGAGTGTCTGGGAGGGAAGTACGGTTAAGTTGATTCAGAATAAAGCCTTGATGGAACATTCTTCTGATGCACAGTTTGCAGAAGCTTTTTCAAGGATAGAATGCCATTATTTCACAAACAATGGATGGTTTGATACAGATAATTACTTGATTGAAAATGTAGATAAAATTAGACATATCCCGGCAGTAATAGTACACGGTAGATACGATGTTGTTTGTCCGGTAGAAAATGCTTGGGAACTTCATAAGGCTTGGCCAGAGTCAGACTTACATATTATTCCAGATTCAGGACATGCAATGTCTGAAGAAGGTATAAAAAACAAACTTATTGAGTATACAGATAAATTTTTAAAATTCTAGATTAGAAAAACATAGTTGATAAAGCTATAATTGCTCCAAAAAGAAATGTGGTTGAATTTGTAATATCGCTCATAGCAACAATTGCTCCTAACAAAGATAGTTCAACGGTCTTATCCGTTCTTTTACCTGAATTTCTTTCGTTAAATCGATTACTTTTCTTTGTATTTTCGTATTTACTTTTGCTTTCTGCAAACAGTTCAATATTGTCATCCATTGCAATACTTTTTTTAGCTTCTTCTTGTGACAATCTTAAAAGGAATGATATATTTTTTCTTGTTGGATTCGTTATCTCAAAAGATTCAATCTCATTCTTAAGTTTAAAGGCTATTTGAGTAGACTCTTCATTATTTGCTATTTCAATCTTAGTTATGGCCTTACTAAGTGTTTGATTTGAAAGTCTAGTACTATCAGTTTTAGCATCATAAACTGTGAGATAAAACCATTCAGATGAATACCATGCAGTCACATCTTCTAGATCAATTTTTTTAGTACTACCTATGTTGATTAAAGTACCATTTTGTCTGGAATCAACTTCAAGACTGTTTATAGTGACTCCTTGTGCAAAAATGAACGAGAAAAAAAATAAAAATAGAATACTTATTGTTAGATTATTTTTCATCTAATGAATATATTATTTGTTTAGATTCATATGAAACACTTTATCCATGAAAAGTAAAGAAATTAGAAAATCATTCATTAAGTTTTTTGAGGAAAAAAATCATCAAAGAATTGAAAGTGCTCCCGTGTTACCTTACGGAGACAAATCGCTTTTATTCACAAACGCTGGAATGAACCAGTTTAAGCCAATTTTTTTAGATACAGAAAAACCTAAATATTTGCGAGTAGTTAATAGTCAAAAATGTATTCGGGTAAGTGGAAAGCATAATGATTTAGAAGAAGTTGGACGCGATGGTTTTCATCATACATTTTTTGAAATGCTCGGTAATTGGTCCTTTGGAGATTATTACAAAAAAGAAGCTATTCAATGGTCGTGGGAGTTATTTACTGATATTTGGAAGTTAGATAAAGAGCGTCTATGGGTCACAGTATTTGAAGATGACGATGAAGCTTATGAATTATGGGAAAAAGAAACAGATATTGATAAGAGTCGCATTATACGATCTGGAGCAAAAGATAATTTTTGGGAAATGGCCGAGACAGGTCCTTGTGGTCCATGTTCTGAAATTCACTACTATGTTGGAGATAATCCAGATACTCAAAAGGCTAAATATGTAAATAATTCTGACGAATATTGGGAGTTGTGGAACTTAGTATTTATACAAAGCAATCGCTTAAAAGATGGAACATTCGAAGATTTGCCAAAGAAGCATGTAGATACTGGAGCCGGACTTGAAAGAATTTGTTCAGTGCTACAAAATAAGAATTCAAATTATAAAACAGATTTATTTGAAAAAACTATATTCGATTTAGAGAAAATATCCAATACTAAATACGATAATCATGAAGTTTCATATCAAGTCATATGCGACCATATTAGAATGTTATCATTTGCGATAGCTGATGGAGTTTTACCTTCCAATGAAGGTAGAGGTTATGTGATAAGAAGAGTTCTTAGGAGAGGTTCACGATTTGCAATGAACTTGAAAATTAAAGAACCAATTTTATATAAATTAGTTCAGTCTGTAGTTTCAACAATGTCAGATACTTATCCTGAATTAAAAGATAAACAAAAACATATAGAACAGACTATTTTGAGCGAAGAAAAATCTTTCTTAGCTACCCTAGAAAAAGGAATTATTCAGTTTGAAAAAATAATTAAAAATTCTTCCTCTGATACCATTATTGGTTCCGATGCATTTAAGCTGTATGACACTTATGGATTTCCTCTAGATTTGACGGAATTAATGGCTTCTGAAAAAGGAAAAATTGTTGACAGTGAAGGCTTTGAAAGTGAAATGAAAAAACAGAAAGAGCTAGCAAAGAAAAATCAAAAATTTGTTATGGATAGTGAAGATATCAAATGGAAACTTGCTAATGATTTACCACATTCTCATTTCATTGGTTATACAGATGAAAATAGCTCTAGTAAGATTATAAATTGGGCTAATATTGATGATAAGGTTTATATCGTATTAGATAACACTCCATTTTATGCTGAATCTGGGGGGCAGGTTGGAGATGTTGGAGTCATTGAAAATAAAGATTTTTCTGCTAAAGTAGTAGATACACAAAAAAATGGAGATTTTATTATTCATATATGCAGTCTTGTATCAGGAAATATTCTACAAAATATGAATGTACGTTGTAAAATAGATTTAATTAGAAGGAAAGATATTAAAATTAATCATTCAGCAACTCACCTACTACATCAGGCACTTAAAGATGTTTTAGGTAATCATATTAACCAAGCAGGGTCTTTGGTACATCCAGATTATTTACGACTCGACATTACTCACCCTTCTAAAATTGATACAAAAGATATTGTTGCAATAGAATTGCTTGTAAATAATAAAATTGCTGAAAATATTTCAGTTAAAACAGATATTAAAAGCTTAGAAGATGCAAAAAAAGAAGGTGCAACTGCTTTATTTGGAGAAAAGTATGGCGATACAGTAAGGGTTGTAACTATGGATTCTTTTTCAAAAGAATTGTGTGGAGGTACTCATGTCGAGTCAACAATAGAAATTGATAAGTTTATTGTAAAGAATGAGAAAGCAATTGCTTCAGGAGTTAGAAGAATACATGCTCTTACTGGAAAGCATGTTGAAGATTATCTTGACGAAAGGATAAAGGCCGATGAACTCCTAGAAGAAGCATCTAAAAAAAGAATACTTGAGAAAGAAAATCAATCAAATATGTTTGACGCCATTGATATTAAAAAAATGATTGAAAATCAAAGATATGTGAATGGTATTCCATTCATTAATGAAGAAATAATTTTAGGATCCAAGAATGATTTAAAAAAACTAAATGCAAAATTGAATACAGTATTTCATTCAGGTATTGCAGTCTTTTCAGTAATGATTGATAAGAAACCTGTAGTTTCTATTAGCATATCAAAAGACTTAATTGAGCAGTCTGTTTCTGCATCTTCCTTAGCAAAACTTATTGGAAGCAAGTTGAATGGTGGAGGTGGAGGTAAAGATGACTTTGCTACAGCAGGAGCATCTACAGATTTTTCTTTAAATGAAATTAGAGGTAAAGTTCAAAAACTGATAACATCTGAAATGGAGAAATTATAATGCAATTTCAAAAAATTGATAATTCATATATAGTGTATGTAGAAAAAGGTGAAAAAGTAATGGAAACACTTACTCAATTTTGTATTGATCGAGACATTACATCCGGTCAACTTTCTGGTATAGGAGCAGTTAAGAATATTGATATCGGAGCCTATGATTTGGCCTCAAAAGACTATATTCACAAGATATATGATTCAATACTTGAATTGCTTTCATTTCAAGGTAACGTAACTATTAAAGATAATGAACCATTTATACATGCCCATATTACCTTAGGAAATCATCATATGGAAGTGTCAGGTGGACATCTTTTTGAGATGGAAGTAGCAGCAGTAGGAGAATTTATAATACATGATTTTAAAGATGAAACACATAGAAAGCTCAATGAAGATATTGGATTAGCTACATTGAGTCTCTGTAAAATTTAAAAGGAAATAATAATGACTAACTTAAAAGCACCAACACCTGTAGGGCCTTATTCAATGTTTAGATATTTAAGCAATAAGACTAATTGGACTATGGCAGGATCAATTCCGATAGATCCTTTATCTGGAAAATTAAATAATGATACAGTTGAAGATGAAGTCAATCAAGTATTTGATAATATTGAAGCTGTTCTTGCTGAAAATGATAAAACTTTAAAGGATATAGGAAAATTTACTGTTTTTTTAATGGATTTAAGCTATACGCCATTAGTCAACGCAGAAATTGAAAAAAGAATCAAAGGAGCATATCCAGCACGATCTACAATTCAAGTAGCAGGATTGCCAATGGGTTCAAGAGTAGAAATTGAATGTTTAGGCTAATAAAAATATATATTTTTACTCTCGTTTTTTTTTCAAATCTTTTTTCTCAACAAAAAGTTGATTTTCGTACAGAAGAAGAGCAGCTGAAAGATCCAAAGATTGCTTTGAAACGTTCACTAACCATACCGGGCGCTGGACAACTTTATAACGATCAAAAGGTTAAAGGATATGCTTTGATGGCTGGCGAAGTTTTAGCATTATGGAGTTTTAACGATAATAGAAAAAAATACAAGAATTATGAGGATTCTGATTCAAATTCTAGAGATCATTATTTAAGAGAAAGAAATCGCTTTGCATGGATTGCAATTGGGTTGTACTTTTATGGAGTCCTCGATGCAGTAGTTGAGGCTCATCTGGATAATTTCGATGAAGTTGTAAAAGAAAGTGATCCCTTAAACAATAAAGGAAAAGATAATGAGTAATGTTAGAGAGCAATGGAGTTCAAAAGCAAGTTTCATTCTAGCTGCTGCTGGTTCAGCGGTAGGGCTCGGTAATATCTGGAAATTTCCTTATATAGCTGGAGAAAATGGTGGAGCAGCCTTCTTGTTTATCTATATGATTTGTATTGTTATGATAGGTTTGCCAATATTAAATATTGAAATCTTATTAGGAAGAGCAACACAAAAAAATCCAGTTGGCGCATTTAAGGCATTGTCAGGGAAGCCATTTTGGACATATGTTGGTGCATTAGGAGTATTAGCTAGTTTTACTATTCTTTCATTTTATAGTGTTGTAGGTGGATGGTCTATAGCATATACAATTGAGGCTTTAAAAGGCTTTACATTTGAAACACCTCAAGTTGCAGGCGAATTTTTTGATCTTAAAAATAGTAATCCAATGTGGGTTATTGGCTATCATTCACTATTCTTTCTCATGGTAGTAGGTATTATTTTATCAGGTGTAAGAGCTGGATTAGAAAAAGCGAGTAAGTATCTAATGCCTGCATTATTTGCAATTTTACTTATTTTAGTAGTTCAAGGTCTCATGTTGCCTGGAGCAGACCGCGGAGTATCATTTCTGTTTGATCCTGATTGGTCAAAAATTAATGCACAAACTTTTTTATTAGCGTTAGGACATGCATTTTTTACCTTGAGTCTAGGTATGGGCGCAATGATGACTTATGGAAGTTACTTATCAGAAAAAGATGATATTGTAAACGCTTCATATCTAGTAGCATTTCTTGATACGTTCATTGCGATAATGGCCGGGGTTGCAATATTTACTGTTGTTTTTTCGTCAGGTTATGATCCTACAGCAGGGCCTGGACTAGTATTTCATGTTTTACCACCATTACTTTCTCAGTTGGTTGGTGGATACTTTTTTGCACTTTTATTCTTTTTATTATTGTCGATTGCAGCAATTACTTCTGCAATTTCAATATTAGAAGTAAGTGTAGCATATTTAACAGACGAGCTTAAATATTCTAGAAAAAAAGCAACATTAACCATGGCTGTATTAGTATATTTTTCTGCGATTCCATGTGCTCTTTCATTTAATATCCTTTCCGATTTTACTTTATTTGGAACAGGATTTACTTTTTTTGATATGGCAGATTACTTAGCATCGAATGTCTTGCTTCCATTAGGAGGATTTTTCTTAGCTATTTTTGCAGGGTATGTTTGGAAAGTTGACGAAGTCGTAAGAAACTTACTTATAGGTGAATCACGATCTATATATTTTGGAAACTCTATTTTAAAATCAGAATCTTTTGTAATGATATTTAGTTTTCTAGTGAGATACGTAAGTCCAATATCAATCTTTCTTGTATTTTTATATCAATTTGGATGGATTTAAACTAAATGCTTAAGAGACTTTTTCCATCTGAATCATCTCGATATAAGCATATTCAAAATTTAGTTAAAAGAATTAATTCTGATATAATTGATCGACTAGAAATTTTTTTTCCAATGTGGCTGATGTTTGCTTTTCAGCATTATCTTATTAAATCTTATGATATAGCAATTTTTAGTGCAATGAATATTGAACCTAATAGGTTTTATATGTTTTCAATGATTACTGAAGACTGGATTGGTATAGTAAATATTTTATTCCATTCGCTATTATTTTTATGGCTTATGAACAGATTTGAGTCATTTGGGCCATTTCGCAGTGTCAAAGTAGATTGTCAAACAAACTTTCTTTTATTTTTAACAATTTATTCTTTTATTGATGTATTAATTTTTGGAAAAATGATGATCGGGTTATTTTTACTATTTCTTGTTTTATATATTTTATATCGCTCGGATAGCGTGCGAAGTAAGGTTGCTTGCTTAGTTTTAACTATGATTGTATTAGCACATTCTATAAATCAAGATGAACCAATTTTATCCACTAGCGCAATACTATTTTTGCCATTTTTAATTATTACGTTAGTATTAAAATCAAAAGAATATCTTTATTATGCTCAAAAATATTTATTATTTATCATATTCATATTTCTATCAACAAAAGAGCTGTGGTTTGGATTTATAGGATTAGGATATTTTATATTTTTCTATTCGTATTATTATTTTACAACAAAGGAAAAGTATAATTGGCTAAAATTTGATAGCCATCAATAATCTGCTGGACTTTCATATCTTTTTCATTAAATTGTCCAATGTTGACCCTAATAAAAACTTTTTATCATAAGAGGTTTATCACAACAATCATTCCAACCTTTACGCTCGGAGCTTTTTATGTCTAAAAATACCATTGAAAAAACTTTAACATTTGATGACGTTCTTTTAGTTCCTCAAAAATCAGCTGTGCTACCTAAAGAAGTTGATTGTTCTACGCATCTTACAAGAAATATAAAACTGAATATACCTGTTATGAGCGCAGCAATGGATACTGTAACAGAATCAGATATGGCAATTGCTCTTGCTAGGCAAGGGGGGATTGGAGTAATTCACAAGAATTTGAGTATAGAACAGCAAGCTTTAATGGTTGATAAAGTTAAGCGATATGAAAGTGGAATGATCAAGAATCCTATTACTCTTGACCAAAGTAAAAGTGTAGGAGATGCAAAACAATTAATGGAACAGTACTCTATTGGTGGACTACCGGTATTAGCAAAGGGAAAGTTGGTCGGTATTATAACAAAAAGAGATATTAGGTTTGAATCAGATTTAACTATTTTAGTCAAAGATAGAATGACAGCAAAAAACTTAGTAACTGTTCGAACTGAAACCAGTAATGTCGAAGCAAAAAAAATATTACAGAAACATAGAATAGAAAGACTATTAGTGGTTGATGGCGAAGATAATTTAGCAGGTTTAATTACAGTAAAAGATTTAACTAAAAAAGAAGAATTTCCTAATTCTTCAAAAGATAATAATGGTAGACTAAGAGTTGCAGCTGCTGTAAGTGTCAGAGATGATTGGTCCGATAGAATTAAGGCACTTTCTGATGTTGGTGTTGATGCAGTTGTAGTAGATACTGCTCATGGCCATTCTCAGTATGTACTAGACCTAGTAAAAAAGATTAAAAAAGCATTTCCTAAGCTTGATTTAATAGCTGGTAATGTTGCTACATCTGAAGCCACTGAAGATTTAATTAAAGCAGGAGTTGATTGTGTTAAGGTTGGTATAGGAGCAGGATCTAGTTGTACAACAAGAATTGTTGCAGGAGTAGGAGTACCACAACTTTCTGCTGTTATCGATTGTGCTAAGGTTGGCTTAAAGCACAATATACCAATTATCGCGGACGGTGGAATACGTTATAGTGGTGATATAGCAAAGTCATTGGCTGCTGGAGCAAGTGTTGTTATGCTTGGAGGTATGTTAGCAGGTATGGATGAAAGTCCAGGAGAAACTATTGTTTATGAAGGCAGAAGATATAAGTCATATAGAGGGATGGGCTCATTAGCTGCTATGAAAGAAGGTGGTGGTGAAAGGTATTTCCAGCAAGAAAAAGATGAATTAAAATTGGTCCCTGAAGGTATTGAGGGAATGGTTCCATTTAGAGGTCCTGTTAATAATACAGTTTTTCAGTTAATAGGCGGATTGAAATCATCAATGGGATATTGTGGAGCTAAAAATTTATCTTTATTTCATAAAAATAAGAAATTTATTCAGATATCAGCAGCAGGTGGAAGAGAAAGCCATCCTCATGAAGTCAGTATTATTAAAGAGGCACCTAATTATCAAGGTCACGACAAATAATTTTCAATAAATAAAAAAATCATAATTATTGAGATTTAATCTCAACAATCAATAAAAGTATACTTAAATTACGCCATTAATATAATAGGGGAGTTATAAAGTTATGAAAAAAATAGGTTTATTTTGGGGAAGTACAACAGGTAATCAAGAAGAAGCTTCTGAATTGCTTCAACAGCATATGGAAGAAGCAGGTTATGAAGTAGATTCATACGATATTAGGTCAACTGATTTATCTAAAATGCTTGAATATTCAAACCTTATTATTGGTTGTCCAACATGGAATGTAGGTGAGTTGCAAGAAGATTGGGAAGAGGTATTTTTAGAATATCGTAAAATGGACTTTAGTAATATTACTGGAGCATTTTTTGGTGTTGGAGATCAAATATCATATAGTTTTAATTACTTAGATGCTGTTGGTTTATTAGCAAAACCTTTCATGAACAACGGTGGTAAGCTAATAGGAAAATGGCCTACTGAAGGATATGAATTTGATGAATCTGAAGCACTTGAAGGTGATGAGTTCTTAGGTTTGGGTGTTGATAATGATAACGAGGAAGAATTAACTGAGGAAAGAATAGCCAATTGGGCTGAATTCATTAAAGATAAGTTTCAATAATCTTTATATCGTCATAGTAATCAATTCTGAATACTACTTCAAATATTGGTGTTAGAAAAAGAATTGTAAATATTAGAATAAATAAAAAAATATTTATGCACTTAAAGAATTTAAGTAATTAGTAAGCCTTGATTTTTGTCTAGCAGCATTATTCTTATGGATTAAATTTTTGCTGGCCATTTTGTCGATAAAGGAGATTGCACTAGCATAAGGCTCAATTGCTTTTTTGGCGTCGTCCTGAGACATGACATTTTTTATCAATGTTCTCATCTTAGATTTGTTCTGAGCGTTAATCGCTCTTCTTTTTAAATCTTGTCGATCTCGTTTAATTTGTTGTTTATGTCTATCCATAAATTGCGTTTGCAACTTATCTCATTACAAATGCGATGTCAATAAATTTCTAGTTTTGATTATTGTTTTAAAAATATAGCAATTAAATTATAATATGAGTTCAAAAAATCTAAAGAGGATTCTAGAAAATGCAAAAGCGAATGATTTTATTGCAATTTCCGAATTGATGACAGGGATTGAAACAGGATTCTTGTCAAGAAAAGAAGTGTCGAGTCATATTTTTAAAGATTCTTTTAATTCAATTAAGATTGGGATTACTGGTCCTCCTGGAGCAGGAAAAAGCTCATTGATGAACCAGTTAATACCTAAGATAAGAGAAAAAAACTTATCTGTTGGTATTATTGCAATTGATCCGTCTAGCCCAATCACAGGAGGATCTTTCTTGGGAGATAGGGTGCGTATTAATAATGCAGTAGATGATAATAAAGTATTTGTAAGAAGTATGGGTTCTAGAGCTGAGCTTGGAGGTGTTACAGATTTGGCAGAAGATTTTAGTGATATTCTTGCGTTCAGTGGAAAAGATATTATTTTCATTGAAACAGTGGGCGTAGGACAATCGGAGTATAGTGTATCTGAAATTACAGATTTAACTACATTAGTATTTGTTCCTGAATCTGGCGATGAAATCCAATTATTAAAGGCTGGAATACTTGAGTTAGCAGATATATTTGTTGTTAATAAGTCAGATAGAAAAGACGCCAATCTTTTAGTTAGATCAATTAATAATATTATTTCTGCCACTAAAAAAAATATTAACAAAATACCCATTTTTAGAACTAGCTGTAAATCAGGAGATGGAATTGAAGAGTTTGCTACTGCGCTAACTGACTATCACGGAACTATGAAAGAAAATGATCAAATTAAGAGCCGTCAACTATCGCGCTTTTCACGCAGAATGAAAAATATTATTGAGAAAGATATCATAAAAGATTTTTGGTCCAAAGATAGATTAGAATTTGTTGAAAAATTAAGTAAGGAAGATATTAAAATTAAATCCCCTTATGAAATTGTAGATAAAGTAAAGAAGATAAAATGAGCAATAATGATATGTCAATAGTAGACCATCTTGAAGAGCTTAGATGGAGAATATTAAAATCACTTGGTTCAATATTTTTGATGTCTATTATTACATTCAATTTCGCGAACTACCTAGTTGACTTATTGATTGAGCCGGCTAATCAGATTAGCGGAGAAATGAACTTACAGGTTTTGACTATTCAAGGAATGTTTATGTTAAAGTGGAATTTAGCAATTATTGGAGGAATTATATTTTCAATACCTGTTATAACAGTTCAAATATGGAAATTTCTATCTCCTGGATTATATGATAAAGAAAGAAAAATACTTTTACCTTTGATATTAACTGCATTTGCTTGTTTTATGTTGGGTGGTATGTTTGCATACAAAGTAATACTTCCATTCTCTTTAGACTTTTTTGCATCAATGATTACTGGAGGAATTGAAAATAATTTTTCTATCAATTATTATTTCAATTTTGTTTTAGCATTAATCATCGGTTCAGGAATTATTTTTGAATTACCTGTTGCTTCCTTTTTATTTTCATCTATTGGTTTAATAAATCCTGCTTTTTTAAGACAATACAGAAGAGAAGCTATTATGGGAACTGTTATTCTATCAGCTATTATTACGCCTCCAGATCCAATAAGTTTGATTATAATGTCGATACCGATGGTTATTTTATATGAGATCAGTATTTTTGTATCATGGTTTGCAAACAAACTATTTAATCAAGATTCATAATGAAAAAAATTCTTATTATAAGAATGAGCTCCATTGGAGATATTGTATTATCTACATCATTCTTGCAATCAGTTAAAACAAAATTTCCAGATTCTCAAATTGATTTTCTTATTAAGTCTGAATTTGCTGATATTATGCGCCATCATCCCTTAATCGATGATTTAATTGTTTTTAAGAAAAAAAATGGCTTAAAGGGGCTAATAGGGCTCGGAAAGACACTTAGACGTAATGATTATGATATGGTTTATGATATTCATAGTGTGTTTAGAACTAGAATATTGTCTCTTTTTCTAAGAAAGAGATTTTTTAAGCAAATTAAAAAACCTCGTCTCAGAAGATTCCTTCTTTTTTATGGTTACCAAAATTTTTTCGAAAAGAGTTTTAGTCATATTAAGATGTACCATTCTTTATTGAAAAAAACAGACTCATTTCCAGAAACAAAACTGCATATATCAGATAATGAAATTCAAGAAACAAAAAATTATCTGCTTAAAAAGAATATCAGTAAAAATTATATTACCATTGTTCCTGGAGCTGCATGGAGGCAAAAGCAATGGTCTATTGAGAATTATAATAATTTGATGATAAGGTTAATAGATTCATTTGATGCAACAATTTTAATCTTAGGTGCAACAAACGATATTATATGTGATCAAATTATTAAGCATGATAGGATTATAAATCTTAAAGATAAAACTAGCTTGAGAATGGCAATGGGAATCTTGAACTCTTCACAGCATACAATAGGTAGTGATACTGGGCTTCTCCATATTTCTGAAGCATTGGGTACGCCAGTAACTATGATTCTTGGTCCTACATCATATGAAACTGGAGCAAGAATTGTATTGCCTAAATCCAAAATTATTGAAAATAAAAGTTTATGGTGCAGGCCTTGTTCTCAAAATGGAAGTAGACCGTGCTATCGAAAAGAACAGTATTGTATGTCAGAAATTGATAGTAGTAAAGTATTTGATCATGTAAACAAATCAATTGCCATATGAATTCATTTTGGCTATTTATTTATAATGTTTTTCTTTATCCAGTATTTTTTATAATTACTGTATTTTTATTACCCTTCAATTCAAAAATAAGATCAGGTTTTTTAGGTAGATTTTATTCCTTAAGCAAATTAAGAAAGTTTAAAGAGAACAGTTCTTTTTCTGATATATACTGGTTTCATGTCTCATCTTATGGAGAGTTTCAACAGATAGAATCAATTATTTTAAATATAAAAAATAATAACGATAAAGCTGGAATTGTTGTGTCATTTTTTTCGCCATCTGGATACACTAATGTACATAACAAGAATATTGACTGTAAGGTTTACGTGCCTTTTGATTTTTTGTGGTCTGCATTTAGAGCTCTTAACATAATTAAGCCCAAAAAACTAATTCTTGCTTCATATGATATTTGGCCAAATATTATATTAGTTGCGCGTTTTCTAAACATTAAAACAATGTTAATTTCAGCAAGAATCCATAATAATAGTTATAAGTTAACCTTAACAGGAAGAAGTATTTACAAGTCTATTTTTAATCTTTTAGATCAAATATTTACTGTTAATAATGCTGATTTACATAATATGAAATTGATTGTTCCAAATAAGGCAATTGAGGCATTGGGTAATCCGCGTTTTGATATAGCACTTGATAAGGAATCAAGTGTGAGAATTAAATTTGATATCAATTATAAGTTGCAGAATAAGTTATTTATGTTCGCTAGCTTGTGGCCCGAAGATGACAAAGTGCTTTTTCCTTCAGTTTTTGATTTATTAGAACATAATGATAATGCAAAAATCATTCTTATTCCTCATGAATTGTCTGATAAATCAATTAACTATTATCAAAAACAAGCGAGCAGGAAAAATTTATCCTCAATTGTTATAGAAGATTATATTGATATATCTCAATTAAATGAAAAAGTAGTCATTGTAAATAAGATGGGTATCTTATATAAACTATATTGGCAAGCATATATAGTGTATATAGGTGGAGGATTTTCAAAAAATGGCATACATAATATTATGGAGCCTGCCGTTGCTTCTAATCCAGTTATTTTTGGACCAAATTACTCAAACGGCAATTTTTTTGAAGCTGAAGAGTTATTAAGAGCTTCTTCAGCTTATGCTGTTAATTCAACTGATGAGTTAATGGAATCTTTCAATAAGCTTAGCCAAACAAATATTTATAATTTTGCAAGTAAGTCTTCTAGAAAAGTTATACAAAATAATATAGGCTCAACAGATAAGCTTTTATCAAGGATAGTGTAGTGAGTAATCTTTTTAAATATAGTGACATCTTCCTTATCCCAAATTTAATTACCTATTTAAGATTTTTATTAATTGCTCCAATGATTATTACTTTCAATCTTGATATGAAAATTTATTTTTATATCATTCTTTTTATCTCTCTTCTATCAGATTTCTTAGACGGCGTTGCAGCAAGAAAATTAAATCAACACTCTGAGCTTGGAAAGGCATTAGATCCTATTGCAGATGGAATAACTTTATTTGCATTTATAATTCTATTAAATAGAAGAGGAGATATCGCTGATTGGTTTTGTATTTTTTATTTTGCTAGACAAATGACGATATTAATATTTTCTCTCATTTATTTACCAAAAATAGAAAAGATATATGGTTCAAATATCTTAGGAAAAACAGGTGTATGTTTTCTTGGAATCGTTTTATCAATATATGCTCTAGATTTGGTATATTTATTTTATTTAACTGAATATTTAATTCTTATTTCATCAGTTTTACTGTTCATAAGTTTGCTAGATTATATACGATTTTTCTTTACTTTAGACTCTAAAAAATAAAACCTATTGTCATACTTTATAAATTGTTATTTTCGTTAATAAACATTATATTTATTAGACAATATGGCAGACTTTAAATTAGTTTCAAATTTTCAACCATCTGGTGATCAGCCTGAAGCAATAAATGAGCTTGTTGATGGAATAAAAAATAACTTAAACCATCAAACATTATTAGGTGTTACAGGTTCCGGTAAAACATATACTGTAGGAAAAGTCATTGAAAAGATTCAAAAACCCACATTGATTATTTCTCATAATAAAACATTAGCAGCACAATTATATGGAGAATTCAAAAGTTTATTTCCAAATAACGCGGTAGAATATTTTATTAGTTATTATGACTACTACCAACCTGAATCTTATATGCCAATTACTGATACATTTATAGAAAAAGATTTTTCAATGAATGACGAAATTGATCGTCTTAGATTAAAGGCAACCAGTTCATTATTACAAAGAAAAGATGTAATTGTTGTTAGTTCGGTATCATGTATATATGGTTTAGGATCTCCTAAAGAATGGAAGAGTCAAGTAGTTCATCTTAAAAAGAATGATTCGATAAGTCGAAGAAATCTGACTGAAGCATTAATTGATATTTATTATAAAAGAAATGACCAAGTTCTAGAGAGATGTAATTTTAGAATTATGGGAGATATTTTTGAAATATTTCCAGCATATGAAGAAACAGCTATACGTGTAGATATTTTTTCAGATACTATTCAATCTATTGTTACTTTTAATCCTTTAACTGGTGAAGAAATTGCAGAAGTAGATGAATCTCATCTTTTTCCTGCAAGACATTTCGTATCTGATAAATCTAAAAATAAAAGGGTAATTAAAGAGATAAAAAAAGATTTGAAAGATAGAATAAAATTTTTCAATAAAAATGAGAAATTTTTAGAAGAACAGAGAATAACACAACGAACAAATTTTGATATAGAAATGATTGATGAAATAGGCTATTGTTCTGGTATTGAAAATTATTCTAGATATTTTGATGGAAGAAAAGAAGGGGAGAGACCTTCAACTTTGATAGATTTCTTTCCAAAAGATTTTTTAACTATTATTGATGAATCTCATGTTACTCTTCCCCAAATAAAGGGTATGTATAATGGTGACAGAAAAAGAAAAGAAAATTTGATTGAGCATGGATTTAGACTTCCAGCGGCATTTGATAATAGGCCATTGAGATCTGAAGAATTTGAATCAATTCAAAATCAGATAATATATGCTTCTGCAACTCCTGCAGATAAAGAGCTTGAGCTATCGTCTGGTGCAATAATAGAGCTCATTAATCGTCCTACAGGTTTAGTAGACCCTGAGATTATTGTTAAGCCTTCTGCTGGGCAGATAGATGACTTAATAAGCGAAATAAAGACTCGTGTATTAAAAAAAGAAAGATGCTTAGTGACTACTTTGACAAAAAAAATGTCAGAAGATCTTTCAGAGTACTTAAGTACAGTAGGTATAAGGGTTAGATACTTACATTCAGAGGTTAAAACTATTGAAAGAGTAAAAATACTAAGAGATCTTCGATTAGGAGATTTTGATGTTTTAGTTGGTATAAATCTTTTGAGGGAAGGTCTTGATCTTCCAGAGGTTTCTTTGGTTGCAATACTAGATGCAGATAAAGAAGGATTTTTAAGGTCAAAAAGCTCTCTTGTACAGACTTCAGGTAGAGCGGCGAGACACATAGATGGCAAGGTTATTTTGTATGGAGACAGGGTTACTGATTCAATGCAGTATTTACTAGATGAAACTAATAGACGAAGAGATATACAGCTTGCCTTTAATAAGAAAAATAATATTATACCAAAGTCTATTCAAAAATCTATTGATGAGATAATGGAAAGCACAAGCGTAGCAGAGTCATTCAGAGATAATGAAATTGAAATTAAAAGGGATATAAAAACTGATCGATTCTTAAATGAAGATAAGAAAGTGGTTTTAGAAATGATCAGACAAGAGATGTTGGAAGCTGCTGACAACTTAGAATTTGAAAAGGCAGCCAGCTTAAGGGATGAAATTAAAAAATTAGAAAAAGAAATTAAAATAAGTAGCTAAGAGGTTAATAATGAATATTGAATTAATTAAACAAAAGTCAGGCATTATCGGAGAAAGTGATGAAATTAATCATGTTTTAGATATGGTGAGTCAAGTTGCAGATGTAGATATATCTGTGTTGATAAATGGAGAGTCTGGAACTGGAAAAGAGCTTATTAGTAAGGCAATACACTTAGGAAGCAGAAGATCATCGAAAGAATTAGTTATTGTTAACTGTGGAGCTATTCCAGAAGGGATTATTGAAAGCGAGCTATTTGGTCATAAAAAAGGTGCTTATACAGATGCTAGTGACTCTAGGAAAGGCTATTTTGAGACTGCAGACAAAGGAACAATATTTCTTGATGAAATTGGAGATATGCCTTTAGAAACTCAGGTGAAAGTATTAAGAGTGCTGGAAGCTGGAGAGTACATGAGGGTAGGTGATTCTCTATCTAAAAAAACAGATACTAGAGTTATAGCTGCTACAAATAAAGATTTAGCGAAGCTAGTAAAAGAGGGAAAGTTTCGACAAGACCTTTATTATAGGCTTAAGACAGTGACAATTAATTTACCTCCATTGCGACAAAGAAAAAGCGATATCAGATTATTGGTAGATAGGTTTGCGCTACAATTTAGTAGAACGAACAATATTAAATATAAAGGATTTACTCCAGAAGCAATAAAAGCTATGCAAAAATGTGAATGGCCTGGTAATGTTAGAGAATTGAAAAATTTTGTGGAAAGTGTATTGATTCTTCAAAAAGGTGAGAGAATTACAGGTGAAATTATCGAAAAGCAGTTAGAGAATGAAAATATAGTAGATTTCTCTGATAACCCAGCGTTACCAGTATTAGTTAATCGAGATCCAGATCAAGCGGAAAGAGAATTAATATTAAGACAATTATTATTCCTTAGGCAAGATATCGAAGATATGAAATTATTGATAAAACAATCTGATTTTTCCAGCTTAAATTCTCCTAGAAATATAAATGCAGATTTTGGAAATCGTATCCACGATAATGAAATCAACAGCCCTGATAATGATAATTTAATTAAGGGTGAAGCTATTGGAGCTTTTAATACTAGAGACTTAGAAAAAGAAATGATTATTCGTACATTAGAGCACTACAATAATAATAGAAGAGCGGCCGCAAAATCGCTAGATATGAGCGAAAGAACTCTTTACAGAAAAATAAATGACTATGGAATTGAAAAAAAGATTAACAAAGATAATTAGCCTCAACTTAATTTTTTTATTGTTTGGATGTGCTTATTATTCAATGGCAGGATCTATTCCTCCCAATATTAAGAATGTATCTGTACCATTATTTATTAATGAAACAGTAGAGTTTGAATTATCAGAAAAATTAACATCAGGTATTATTCAAGAGATAGGTAGTCAAAATATTGTCAAAATAACAAATGATATCGATAGTGACAGCATTATTAATGGAGTAATTAGTTCTGTATCAGATGGACCATATTCTTTCAATAATAACGAACAAGTAAGTGAGTATAGATTTTCACTCGCTGTTAAGGTTTCGTGGGTAGATAATAATGATGAAAATATATTATTCGACAAAACATTTTCTGCATTTGGTACTTACAGTATCGACAACGATCCTTCATCTGATGGATTAGATAACGACAATGACGGAATTATTGACGGAGATGATAGTGATGAATTTGGAGATTCAAGGGAATTAGCGATTAATGTTGCAATTAATAAAATTGCAGTTGATATTGTGAATACAGTACTTTCAACATGGTAAGGTTATGAGCGAAATAAGCATTAAAAATTTAAAAAATTCTATTGGTAAAGACGTTCAAATTAATGGATGGGTTTATAATATTAGATCAATTGGAAAAATCTGGTTTGTAATTGTTAGAGACGGCACAGGTTATGTGCAGTGTGTAGTAACAAAAAATGATGTTTCAGATAAAGTTTTTAAACTAGAAAATTCATTAACTCAAGAGTCTTCATTAAAAATTAAAGGAACTGTGCAAGCTGACACTAGATCTGATAGTGGTGTTGAAATACTTGTTACTGATATCGATGTAGTCCACATAGCTGATGAATACCCTATATCCTTAAAAGAGCATGGGGTTAGTTTTTTAATGGACAATAGACATTTATGGTTAAGATCTAAAAAGCAATTCGCAATAATGAAAATTAGACATCAATTAATTAGGTCAATAAGAAACTTTTTTGATGACAGAGATTTTGTATTAATTGACTCGCCTATATTTACTGCAAATGCAGTTGAAGGTACAACAACGCTTTTTGAAACAGACTACTTTAATCGCTCTGCTTATTTATCTCAAAGTGGGCAGTTATATCAAGAGGCAGGTGCAATAGCTTTTGGTAAAACATATTGTTTTGGACCAGTTTTTAGAGCAGAAAAATCAAAGACTAGGAAACATTTAACAGAATTTTGGATGGTAGAGCCTGAAATGGCATACTGCGATATAAACCAAAATATGGATATTATTGAAGAATTTATGTCCAATGTAATTATGGATACTTTAGATAATTGTGTAGATGAATTAAAAATTTTAGAAAGAGACGTTTCAAAGCTTGAAAATATATCAGCTCCATTTCCTCGTATATCTTATGATGAGGCTGTCGCTATTTTATCTAAAAAAGGACATGAATTTCAATATGGTAGTGATTTTGGAGCACCAGACGAAGAAGTGCTAGCTGCGCAGTTTGACAAGCCGGTAATGGTCCATTCATGGCCTCATGAAACAAAAGCATTTTATATGAAAAGAGATAAATCTGATAAGTTTGCATTAGGAGTTGATGTTATAGCTCCTGAAGGATATGGAGAGATTGTTGGTGGAGCACAGAGAGAAGATGATTACGACGTTCTTGTAAAGCGTATTAATGAACATGATCTTCCATTAGATGCTTTTAAATGGTATCTTGATTTGAGGAAATACGGTTCTGTCCCCCACTCGGGCTTTGGTCTTGGATTAGAAAGATTAGTAGCTTGGGTTTGTGGAATTGATCACATTAGACAAACTATCCCTTTTCCTAGAACTATGGGGAGGCTAGAGCCATAATGAAATTCAAAGGAAGAATCGCTGTTTTTGGTGGAAGAGTTATCACCGATTCAATTTATAAAGATACGGTTGAGATTGGTAAAAGAATGGCAGAAGAGAATTGGTTAGTATTCTGTGGTGGAGGCGAAGGAGTAATGGAGGCTATTGCCAAAGGAGTTTCAATTAATAATGGTGTTTGTATTGGAATTCTCAAAGATAAAGATTTTAAATCTGGTAATGATTTTTTATCTATTCCAATTTCAACAGGCCTTGATATCACAAGAAATGCTTTAATCAGCTATAATTGCGATGTTGGAGTAGCAATTTCTGGAGCTTATGGAACTCTAAGTGAAATAGCGTTTACTCTAGCACAAGATAAGCCTTTAATTGCATATAATAGTTGGGATATACCAAAATCTATTAATACGAATTCTGTTGATTCATTAATAACGGAAGTAAAAAATTGTCTAAATCAATAAAAGTTGGTATCTGCCAGATCAATCCTAAGCTAGGAAATTTTGATTATAATTATCAAAAATTACTAGAAAATTATAATGAAGCTCTTGATAAAGGTGCAAATTTAGTAGTTTTTCCTGAAATGGTTACTACAGGATATCCTCCACAAGACTTACTTTTCTCAAAATCTTTTGTTAAAAAGAATTTAGAAGTAATAAATAATTTTTCTAAAAAAGTTTCTTCCCCATGTATTGTAGGTTTTATTGATGAAAAGAATGGAAATTTATTTAATGCAGCGGCAGTTTGTGAAGAAGGTAAAATAGTTAAAGTTTACCATAAAATTCTCCTACCTAATTATGATGTTTTTGATGAAAATCGTTATTTTGAAAATGGTTCTCAAATTGGTGACTTCAAAATTAATGTTAATGGAGAAAATTTTGATTGTATAGTTCAAATATGTGAAGATTTATGGGAAGATAATTATGACAGAAAATTATCAGAAGAAATCGTTTCAATGAGTCCAGATCTTATCATAAATATTTCAGCTTCTCCCTACCACAAGAATCGTAAAAATATTCGAAAAGATTTAATAATGAAAAAATTCAGCGACGCTAAATGCTCTTTTATTTATTGTAATCTTGTCGGAGGACAAGATGAACTTATTTTCGATGGGAATTCTATGGTATTTAACTCAGATATGAATTTGATAGCTGAGGGTAAAAGTTTTGAAGAAGATTTAGTTATTGTTGACATGAATTCTAAGCCAATTAATAATAGAAATTTAGATATTAATAGTGATATTTATAATGCACTTACTCTTGGAATTAAAGACTATTTCTCCAAAACAGGTCATAAAAAAGCCGTAATAGGCTTAAGTGGAGGAATAGATTCTGCATTAGTTGCATGTCTTGCTGTTGATGCTCTTGGTTCGGATAATGTTTACTTGGTTTCTATGCCTTCAAGATTTTCAAGTGAACATAGCAAAGCTGATGCCAAAAATTTAGCAAATAATTTAAATGCACACTTTGATACTGTTGACATAGATAGTCTATTTGAAAGTTATTTAGAAGTACTTAATCCTAAATTTAAAGGACTAGAAAGTAATGTCGCAGAAGAGAATATTCAGTCAAGGATCAGAGGCAATATATTAATGGCATTTTCCAACAAGTTTGGATGCTTAGTTCTGTCGACAGGGAATAAAACGGAACTTGCTTTGGGTTATTGTACACTTTATGGAGATATGAGTGGTGGATTATCAGCTATTGGTGATTTGTCAAAAACAGAAGTTTATAATCTTGCAAAATGGAAAAATAAAATAAGTAATAATGTCATTCCTGAAAGCTCTATTACAAAGCCTCCATCTGCTGAACTAGCTCCAAATCAAGTAGATCCATTCGATTATGATTTAATTAGTCCTGTAGTTGATAAAATAGTATTAGGAGAGGATTTATCAAAAGATATGAGTCGCAACCCTGATCTAGCTGATATTGCATTAAGAATTAATCGTAATGAACATAAAAGAAGACAAGCTGCACCGGTATTACGTATAAGTAAAAAAGCTTTTGGAATGGGTAGAAGAATACCGATAGTGAATCATTTTGATGAGTGATATTAGTTCAATAAGAAATTTTTGTATCATTGCTCATATTGACCATGGTAAATCAACTTTAGCTGATAGATTATTAGAAGATACTGGTACAATTTCTAAAAAAAATATGCAAGATCAAGTTCTTGATAATATGGAACTAGAACGTGAGAGAGGAATTACTATTAAGAGTCATTCAATCCGTATTAATTATAAAGAACATATATTAAATCTTATTGATACTCCAGGTCACGTTGATTTTACATATGAAGTATCAAGAACGCTATCTGCTAGTGAAGGAGCATTGCTAATTGTAGATGCCGCACAAGGAATAGAAGCTCAGACTGTAACTAATTATTTGTTAGCACTTGAAAATGATCTAACAATTATCCCTGTCATCAATAAAGTTGACTTACCAAATGCAGATATTGAAAACGTAACAAATCAAATAATTGAACTTACAAGTTGCAACGAAGAAGATATTTTATTGGCCAGTGCAAAAACTGGAGAAGGGATTCAGACAATAATAGATACAATTATTGAAAAAATTCCACCTCCAGACCCTCCAAAAGATGATGCTTTTAAAGCGTTGATTTTTGACTCAAAATATGACAGATATCGTGGCGTAGTAGCTTATATTCGTGTTTATGAAGGATCTATTAGTCGTGGAAGTAAAATTAAATTTTTTTCTCACAATACCTATTATGATGTTGATGAAGTGGGACATTTTGTAATTGATAGAAAGAAATCTGAATCTTTAAAAACTGGTGAAGTCGGTTATATTATTGCAAATGTTAGAGATATTGAACATGTTTTACCGGGTGATACTGTAACTAATGTAAATAAGCCTTGTAAAAATGCGCTTCCTGGATTTCAGAAAATTAAACCGATGGTTTTCTCAGGGCTATTTCCAGCAGATGCTGCAGAATATGATGATTTAAGAACTGCATTAGAAAAACTTAAACTTAATGATGCTTCTTTATCATTCGAGCCAGAGGTAAGTGATGCATTGGGTTTTGGTTATCGATGTGGTTTCTTGGGCCTATTACATATGGAAATAATTCAAGAAAGATTAGAGCGAGAATTTAATCTCTCAATTGTTACTACTAGTCCAAATGTTAAGTATCTTGCTAATCTTAGAGATGGTAGCCAGATAGAAGTACAAAGACCGGCCTTATTACCAGAGCCCAAGGTTTTAGAAAGCATAATGGAGCCAATTGTTACAGCAGAAATTTTAACTCCGGTAGATTACATAGGAAATGTCATGAAAATCTGTCAAGAGAAGAGAGGGAAGTATAAATCTACCTCTTATCTTTCCAGTTCTAAAGTTCAATTAATATATGAACTCCCTTTAGGTGAAATATTATTTGATTTCTATGATAGTATTAAGTCTGGATCAAAAGGTTATGCATCTTTTGATTATACCTTCAAAGAGTATAAGGAGAGTAAATTAGATAAGTTGGATATTTTAATTAATAAAGAGCCTGTAGATGCCTTATCTATGATTTGCTCAAAAAAGGATTCTTATCATAGGGGACTAGCTCTTTGTCAAAAGCTTAAAGAGTTGATTCCTAGACATCAGATTCAAATTCCAATTCAAGCATCTATTGGTACAAGGGTAATAGCTCGAACTAATATTGCTCCTTTTAGAAAAAATGTAACAGAAAAACTTTATGGTGGAGATGTTACTCGGAAAAACAAACTGTTACAAAAGCAGAAAAAAGGGAAAAAGAGAATGAGAATGATAGGAAGAGTTGAAGTTCCACAAGAGGCATTATTAGCTGTTTTAAAGATTTGATATGATCAAAGATTATTTTCAGAAGTCTGAATCTCCTTTTTATAGTTTTATCATTACCTTACCAATGTTTTTAATATACGAATTAGGTCTTTTTTTGATGAGAGGTACCGAATTTAGTTATATTAAAAATGGAGCAGATATTTTAATAGAAGAAGCAATTTCAGCATTAGGGTTTGATATTTTTTATATATCTTCGAGCCTATTTTTATTAGTATTTTTCATCATAGCCTATTATCAAAAGAAAAATTATGATTCTTTTACCATATATAAATCATATTTGGCTATGATGTTACTTGAATCTTCAATTTATGCTTTATTGTTATTCGTTTTACTCGGAAATATGGGACTCTATTTAATGGATATTTCTGTCGAAAATATACAATTTAATCTAATTTTGTCACTGGGAGCTGGAATTTATGAAGAGTTAATTTTTAGAGTGTTTTCCCTCTTTATTTTTTATCGGTTGATACAATTTATTTTTAAATCAATGAGTCATTTTTCCACTCAGTTTTTTGCTTTATTTGTTTCTTCTATTTTATTTTCTTTATTTCATTTCATGGGATCAGAAACATTTAGTCAAGATGCATTTACCATACGATTTATTGCTGGAATTTTACTAGGATTATTGTACATCAATAGAGGTTTTGGTATTACAGCAATTACTCATTCATTTTATGATATATTTGTTATTTTTCAGTTAACTTAGCATATGAAAAAAATAATCTTTCTTTTCCTTTGCTCAGGATCAATTTTTGGACAGTCTATAATTGATACTCTTTCTGTGACTGTTTATCCAGAGTTTTCATATCCTGGAGTAGCAATTGAATATAAATTTGATGCAGACTCATTATCACAGTATGACTTTCAAATACCTAGCGGTATTGATTCAGTGTTATATACTATATCTGATAATGAATCTGAATTTGAAAAAATCGTAGAGATAGATGATAATATTTTAACTTCAATAAAACAAGCTGGCAATCATACTATTTACTTATTTTTAGATAAGTTTATTAATGCTCCAGGGCCCAGAGATTTTTTATATTTATTTGAATCTGCTTCTAATGTAAATGCATTGATATTGAGTTTCCAGGTGCCTTTTGCTGCAAAAGATTTTCTTGCAGACGCAGGAGATATAAAATTAGAAAAAATTCGTGATCAAAATGGGTTAACTTTTATGCAGGGTATAGGAAGTAATTATTCAGGATTTGGTAAGAAAGCACTATTTTTTAGCTATTATAATCCTCATGGATTTACATCTATACAGTATGCTGCCAATATAAGCACTGAAAATACTCCATTAGAGCCACCAATTACTGCAAGTGAAAGATTCGTTAGGTATCCCTTTTTAACATGGGAGCCAATGGCTATTTTTCTATTATTAACTTTAATATTAGTATTCTTATATGAATTATCGATTAAAAAAGAAAAACGTAATTAAATATCTATTAATTTATTTTTTTTGCATAGCATTTGTAAGCTGTGATATAAAAAAGGACGCAATAGGTGCAAACGACGATCTAGTTGTACTTGCTGCAAAAGAAGATAGAGAAGATATACGAAGCCTACTTTCTATTGTATTCAATGATACTCTTTTAACGCCTTCTCCAGAACCATTTTATAATGTAAAGTTTGCAGATCCTAGCAGCTATGATGCATTAAAAACTCAGACAAATCTTATTATTGCTTCCATTGGTGACTATGAACTTAACCCTGCAACAAAGCTTATTAGAGATTTATTGGGTAAGAAAGCATTTGATAATACATTAGAAAATACACCGGTTGTTTTGGCGCGAGATCAGTTTGCTAATAATCAATTATTTATGATAATGAGCGGCTATAAAGAAAGTGATATTAGGCAATATTTGGAAAAAAATGGAAGTTCAATTAAAAATGAATTTGATAACAATTTTGATCAAAAACAGTCTCAATACTTTTTAGAATCTAAGAGACAGGAGGATTTAGAGAATCAACTATTATCAGATTATGGGTGGAGTATCAATTTACCTTGGGGTTGGGAGATGATAAGAAACAATCCTGATTCAAATTTTGTTTGGATTGGTCAAGAAATGCCATTTAGATGGATGGCTGTGCAATGGAAAGATGGTAATCATTTCTCAGAAGAATATGCTATTGATTTAGGTGATAATTTTCCTCAATCATATTTTAAATCTCAGCAATACAATAAAGAATTTCTGTCAATTGATTGGGTTGATTATCGAGATGATGCGGCTTATAGATTATCTGGACTATGGGAATCTATTGATGAAGCTAAAGGTGGTCCTTTTGTAGGATATTTATTTTATGATTATGCTTCCGATAGAACATTCTATGTTACATATATGGTTTTCAATCCAGGGGGAAGGAAAGCTTTTTACATGAAGCAAATGGAATTATTTACCAAAACATTGAATATAAAATGATTAAAAATTTAGTCATACTTCCAACTTATAATGAGTCAAAGAATATCATCATCATTATTGATATGCTTTTAAATCTTGATACAGACCTAGATATTTTAGTTATAGATGACAATTCTCCAGATAACACTGCTCAAATTGTTAAGAAATATGATAGTGACAAAGTTTTCATTCAAGAAAGAGCAGAAAAAAAAGGGTTAGGTACTGCTTATGTACATGGCTTCAATTGGGCGCTAAGCAATAGTTACGATAAAATTATTCAGATGGATGCTGATTTATCACATGACCCAAAAGAAGTCCCCCCTATGTTTGATTTATTAGATAATTATGACCTCGTTGTAGGTAGTAGATATAATAATGGATTAAGAGTTATAAATTGGCCAATTAGTAGACTCTACATCAGCTATTTTGCTAATCTTTATGCAAGAATAATAACAGGTGTTCCAGTTAAGGACCTTACTGCTGGATTTAAAGCTTGGAAAGCAGAAACTCTTCATTTAATTAACTTTAATGAATGTTCATCACAAGGCTATTGCTTTCAAATTGAAACATCATTCCGAGCGCATCAAAAAGCTTGTAAATTAGTTGAACATCCAATAGTATTTACAGATAGAACTGTTGGTGAATCTAAAATGAGCAAGAATGTTATGATTGAAGCAATTGTGAAGGTGTGGTTATTTGGATTTTGGAGATTATTTAGACTAAAAAAATAGATGAAAAAACATTATTTAACATTTGAAAAATCTTTAAAAGATTTAGACCATGATATTGAGAACTTAATTGCTCTCGACTCTGAATCAGATAAATTAAATCAGCTAAAGTCTGAAAGAGAGGAAAAGGAAAAAGAAATCTTTTCCGATCTAAGTGCGTGGGAAACAGTACAGCTTGCGAGACATCCTAATAGGCCATATACATTAGATTATATTAATGCTTGGTGCGATGATTTTATTGAACTCCATGGTGATAAGGCATTCGCAGATGATCATGCGGTAATTGCAGGTATTGGTACAATTGGTACACATCGAGTAGTAATTATAGGACAGCAAAAAGGTAGAAATACAAAAGAAAATCTTTACAGAAATTTTGGAATGATGAAACCTGAAGGATATCGTAAAGCATTACGTGTTATGAAGATGGCAGAAAAATTTCATCTACCAATCGTAACCTTGATTGATACTCCAGGTGCAGATCCTGGTATTGCTGCAGAAGAGAGAGGTCAAGGTTATGCTATTGCTAATAATTTAATGGAAATGGCTTCTATAGATACTCAAATTTTGACTATAGTGATAGGAGAAGGTGCTAGTGGAGGTGCTTTAGGTATTGGATTGTGTGATAAAATGTTAATGCTACAAAATACGTGGTTTTCAGTAATAAGCCCAGAAGGATGCGCTTCAATTTTATGGAAAGATTCTTCTAAGGCTCCAGAAGCAGCAGAGGCATTAAAATTAACACCAAAAGATTTAATGGAGCATGATATTTGTAATATGATTATTCATGAACCATTAGGTGGTGCTCACCGTCATTTTGATGAAACAATCTCAATTGTAAAAAATACTATTATTAATGAGATTGATTCTTTCGAAAAGAGTGCGGGGGATAGTTTTTTAGATTCAAGAGTTGCTAGATATGATAAATTAGGTTCTTTCAGAGAATTTTAATAAAAATCAAAGCGATAATCTTCAATTTCAGACTCATCACGAAGTGCTTGTAGCCAATTACCCCAAATCAAATTTTGACGTTGAATAATTAAACTAAACTTTAACGATTCTTTCTTTTCTTCAAAATCTGATTCATTGATTTCACCAACTTCTAGTACCTTAATAAATGATTGGCCTCTCAAGGTCGGAAATGGACCAAGAACGTCATTTACATTTGCATTAAGTAATGCACCTGAGACATAGTTACTTTTTCCAATTGATTCGAAGCTTCCTACTAAATTTCCGGAATCTTCAGGAATATATTCAAATTCGGGATGTTTGTTAGAAATATCAGCTAAAGTCATAGTTCCATTTAATTCTTTTAATATGCCTAGAGCAATATTTTCAATATTTTTTTCTTTAGTTGATGTCAAAAAATCTGCCTTTAGTTCTTCTTTAACATCTTCAAAATCAATTGTTTTTTCTTCTGATATTGAGTCTAGATAGAAAATAAGAAAATAGTTATCATTGCTTACTACATCAGAAATGTCACCAGGATTGCTGTTAAAAGCAAATCTTACTGCATCTCTTGCAACTCCAATATCTTGAATAAAGATCGATTCTTTTTGAACTCCACTAGCATCATTAATAGTTATTCCTAGCGAATCTGCTAATGCGGTAAAACCACTTTCTTTAGCATCTAATGAGAAAATGCTAGCAGTATCACTAAGGTCACTTTCAGTATCTTTACCAGGAGAAACAGTTAGAAGGATATGAGAGGCATTAACTTGCTCTGTTCCATCTTCTAATGTCTTTTTATCGTTAATGTTAATTACGTGGTACCCAAAACTTGTTAATACAGGACCAATTAAGTCTCCTGACTCAGCTTCAAAGGCTGCCTTATCAAATTCAGAAATCATTATACCTTTATTGAACCATCCAAGCTCTCCGCCTTTTGGAGCATTTTCTCCCATATTATTACTAGGATCTTCAGTGTACATATTTGCTATATCACCAAAATTTTCACCTTGATTAATACGGTACATAAGGTTTTCAGCTTCGAGTCTAGTGCGCAATGAATCATTTGAGCTTGAAACTATAGGCCACTTTACATATTTCATGTAACGCATTTCAGCTTGTTTGTAATCTTCAATGTTTTCTTCATAAAGCTTGTTCAACTCTTGATCAGTTGGTCTACCTTCCATCATACTTTCAAAGAGTTCATTATCTTCTAAAGCTTTATCTGTAATATGTAATATCTCAATCTTATAATCTATAAATCGAGATCTATAGCTATCTAGTACATCTTGTTTGGATGTAGAAGCACTATTTACTACCATTTGTTGAAGCTTATAGTTTGGAAGATATATTTCTTGCATAAATTGTTCAATCGGACGCCATTCATCTCCCTGTGGATTAAGAATGGCATCTAAATATTTTTCTAGATCAAAGTTTCCAGCAGTTTGAAAAGCAGAACTTCCCTGTAAGAAAGCAGGGGGATTATTTTTAAGTTGATAAAGAACTTCTTCATCGCTAACAATAATATTATTTTTTTCAATTTGTTCTTGAATAATCAAGTCTTGAATCATTCTTTCCCAAACTACTGCACGAATATATTCTCTATCTTCGTCAGATATATCTTGTCCAGATTGGGATTGTACTCTGGTGATTTCATCACTAACTAGACGATTAAAATTTTCATATAAAATTGGTTTACCATTAAGGGATCCAATATGATTTCCGTTTTGTTGACCAAAAATATCGCCAATACTGGCTCCACCTACAAGTCCACCAATAGCCATACTTATAATAAACAGGACAAGAATAGTCCACATCACTACTTGCATTCGATTTCGCATGTTTGTAATTATACCCATAAGCATGGAATTTATATAAGCATAGATGGGAAAGCAAAACTATTTACATAAAGTATTTAGGTGATTTTGTTTAAAAAACTCATTATTATTCTTTAATGCGTTTTTTATTAACTATATTGCTACTAACGCTTGGTTTCTCCCAAGACAAAACTATTGAATTAAGTAATGTTTTAGATGGTACGTTTCGCACATCTGGAATTGGTAGGTATAATTGGGTTAATGGAGAAGATGCATATTATTTCTCAAAAAAAGATTCATCAGGAATAAATTTTTTCAAGTACAATATAGCTTCGGATGATACCACTAAAGCTTTTTCAATTGATAAAGAAAAAATTAATCAATTCAGTTATTCTTTTAGTGTAGACCAAACAAAATTATTATTGAAAACAAATTCAATAAAACAATGGAGACATTCTTCTTATGCAACCTATCATATATATGACATTCAAACTAAGAATCTTGATTCTGTATCAAGTGACCCAGATAGATTAAGGAATGTTAAATTTTCACCAAATAGTAAATATGTTGCTTATGTTCGTGAGGATAATAATTTATATTTCTACAATCTAGAAACTAGAGAAGAGTCACAATTAACATTTGATGGTAGTGATACAATACTAAATGGACATTTCGGCTGGGTTTATGAGGAAGAATT